>Ga0255751_10001424_pt1 | contig 22723 bp, 19 predicted proteins | sample 071ome_20_FD_179951 | JGI IMG/M metagenome (GOLD analysis project Ga0255751, IMG submission 179951) | Coastal salt marsh microbial communities from the Groves Creek Marsh, Skidaway Island, Georgia - 071412BT metaG (version 2) | ecosystem: Environmental > Aquatic > Marine > Intertidal zone >... | reverse complement strand
ATTGAGTTTATGAGTGCCAATCCTTTTTCGTTTCAACAAATTATTTTAGATCTAGATAATCAAACTCCCCAAGTGGTTTTTGGTGAATTAACGTTTCCAACAGACTTTGATTCTTCCAAAAAATATCCGTTGATTATTGGAAATGCTGGAAGTTTGAACTGGGCAGAACATCATTTGAAATATCTAGAAATGTATCGTCAATTAGGGTTCGCTACCTTTCAGTTACGCAGTTTTGATGCTCGAGGTGTTGATTCGACAGTAGGAGATCAAGTCGACGTGACTGTAGCTATGGTGATTTTAGATAGTTATCGTGCTTTAGAATTGTTGAGTAGGCATCCCAATATCGATGCAGAAAATGTGGGAATTACCGGTTGGAGTTTAGGAGGTGGAGTTGCTTTGTATTCGGCTTGGATGCCCTTAGTGAAAGCCATCAATGGTGGAGCCTATCAATTTGCAGCGCATTTACCCATTTATCCACCGTGTTTTGTCTATCCAGTTACGGAAGAAAGTATGGAATTTACGGCGGCACCTATTCATATTTTAGCTGGAGGAGCAGATAATTGGGTTCCAGCGGTAGCCTGTAGTGAATTAATTGATCAATTAAAAGCGAACAATATTCCGGTAGATATTGATATTACCATCTACGAAAACGCCCATCATTCTTTTGATAAAACTAATGTGCCCTTAACCGTTCGAGAAAATGGATATACTTTGGGAGATTGTCGTTTTCCTATGAATGAGGATGGAACGATTTATTATTCCGAAAACATCAAACTTTCTATTAATCAACCTTGGAAACAAAAATTAGCGCTTGCTACTTGTGCAGGAAGGGGTCCAACGATGGGAACCAACGAAGAAGCTCGTCAACAAGCTTTTGCCTACAGTGCTTGGTTTTTTACTAAGCATTTGATGGAAAATAATCAATAAGGATTAAATAGATTTTTTTTCGTAAATTTTAAAAAATAGGAGATTAGAATGAACCTCAATACCTTAAATCAAAAACTAGACCAATATCATTTATTAAAACATCCATTTTATGTTGCATGGAATAATGGAGAATTAACCCAAGAAATCTTACAAGATTACGCGGAACAGTATTATCAACATATCAAAGCTTTTCCTCGCTATATTAGTGCCACACATTCTCTTTGTGAGGATATTGAAAAAAGAAAAATTTTGCTCGAAAATCTAAGCGATGAAGAAGATTTTTCTAAAGATCATCCATTATTGTGGAAACAATTTGCACAGGCGGTCGGTTCTGATACAAATGCTATTGAGACTCTACCATCTGAGGTATTTACTAAAGAGCTTATTGAGAATTTCTTTCGTTTATGTCGATCTTCTTATGCCGAAGGATTAGGTGCTTTATATGCGTATGAGCGTCAAGTGCCTGAAATCGCAGATACCAAAATTGAAGGTCTTAAGAAATTTTACAATGTTGATTCTAAGGAAGGCTTAGAATACTTTACTGTTCACATGGAAGCGGATGTAGAGCATCGTGAACAAAGTGCTTCTTTGATGAGACAATTATCCAAAGAAGAACAACTTCTTGCTGAAGAAGCAGGGATGAGCACTGTTAAGCACTTATGGAATTTTCTCTCCGGTTTATGTGTGAAGCATAACATTGCAATGAATTAAAAATTGTGAAGATAGAGCAAATATATACCGGTTGTTTAGCGCAGGGAGCGTACTATATTGAAAGCAATGGGGAAGTAGCAATTATTGACCCATTACGTGAAATAACTCCTTATATTGAACGTTTAACACAGCATAATCATACTTTAAAGTATATTTTTGAAACACATTTTCACGCTGATTTTGTCAGTGGTCATGTCTCTTTAGCAGCTAAAACGGGTGCACAGATTATTTATGGTCCCAATGCTGATACGCAATTTGAAGCCTATAATGCCCAAGATTTAGAAGTCTTTCAAGTGGGAGATTGTACGATTCAAGCCATTCATACACCTGGACATACCTTAGAGAGTACTTGTTATTTATTGAAAGACGCTGAAGGGAACTCGAAAGCATTATTTTCTGGAGATACCCTCTTTATTGGGGATGTTGGACGTCCAGACTTAGCGCAACAAGGATTAACGATGACCAAAGAGGATTTAGCTGGCATTTTGTATGATTCTTTACGTCAAAAAGTAATGAAATTAGATCCGTCTACCATTATTTATCCTGCTCATGGCGCTGGAAGTGCCTGTGGAAAAAAAATGAGTAGTGAAACTTCAGATACATTAGGCAATCAACTAGAAACCAATTATGCTTTAAGAGCCGATATGACCAAAGAGGAATTCATCGCTGAAGTCCTTGATGGTTTAGGAGATCCTCCGGGATATTTTTCAGCAAATGTTCGTTTAAATCAAGAAGGATATGAGGATGTTGATACTCTCTTGTCTCAATCAAATGACAACTATCTTTCTCCAGATCAGTTTGAAGAATTAGCCAATCAAGAGCATCCTTTAATGTTAGATGTAAGAACCGTAGAGGAATTTTCTAGGGCACATATCCCTAATAGTATTTTTGTGGGACTATCAGGTCCCTTTGCTCCATGGGTAGGGGAGTTAATTGTCGATGTTCAAACGAGTATTCTATTAATTACCAATTCCAAAGAGCAATATGAAGAAGCTCGTATTCGTCTTTCAAGAGTAGGATTTGATAATGTTCTTGGAACCCTAGAAGGGGGAATCGATGCTTGGGTAGCAACGGGAAAAGAAGTGGCTTCTTTAGAAAATATTTCTCCTGAAGAATTTATGGGTGCATATCAAGGTAAAAATATTTTAGATGTACGTAGTGATAGTGAATTTTCTATTAGTGCAATACCAACGGCCAAGCACATTGCTTTGAATAAATTGAACCTTCAAATGGATCAGCTTTCAAAAGAAGATACTACCTATTTATATTGCGGAAGTGGGTATCGTTCTGTGATATCATGTTCTATTTTGAAATCGCGTGGTTATCATAACTTAATCAATGTCCAAGGGGGTTTTGGGGCATTATCTAAGTTAATGCAATAGTATTGTTAATTTGCTCAAATTAACGTATTATCAAGCCAATATTTATGAATATTGAACAAATAAAAGAAACAATCACCACCGTTTATGATTATCCAATTAACGGAATTGTTTTCAGAGATATCACCACTTTATTAGAAAATCCAGATGCATTTCGTTCTACTGTAAAAATTATGGTAGATAAAGTTGCTCATTTAGACTTTAATAAAGTTGTGGGTATTGAATCACGTGGTTTTTTCTGGTCAGCTCCCTTAGCTTATGCAACTAAGGCTGGTTTTGTTTTAGCTAGAAAGCCGGATAAATTACCTCGAGAAACTGCTTTTCGTGAGTTTACTTTAGAATATGGAAACACCAGTGTCCACATTCATAAAGATGCGATTCAACCTGGAGATAAAGTCTTAATCGTTGATGATTTAATTGCTACAGGCGGTACTGCCTTAGCCACCGCGGAAATTTGTGAAGAATTAGGTGCAACAGCTATCCATACGATCGCATTAATTGATCTTCCTGCATTAGGAGGTTCAAAAAAGATTGCTGAAAAATATGGTGAAGTTATTACTTTGATAGATTACTAAGTTACTCAAATAAAGAACTAAACTTAGCAAACCGAAGCAAATTTCCATTGAGAATCATTTCCCCATTTCGTAAAGCTTGCTTACCATCCTTGGTTTTTAAAAGAATACTTTTCCATACGTTTGAATCAACTGTTACAATGACATCATAATCCTCAGAAAATGAATTAGTAATTTCTGCGATTTGATTTCGTATGATGACTCCATATTGTTCTTGAGTATCAGGGAAATTGAATCCTACTCGAAGAAATTCTCCTTTAGCCTTTTCAACATTTAAACGAGTAGGGATCGATTCAAAAAAGGCTTGTAATGGAACAGAATTGGCATCGGTTGGACTAATCAAATAGTCCTCAAAGGTTTTTCCATTTCGCAATTCGAGTGCTTCAGAAAAATAATAATTTCTAGCAATAGGATTCTCTTCTAAGGAACCTAAGGTTTCCAAGGAATGTATATAGCGATTGACAATCAATGGATCTTGAGGAAATACACTAAAACCTATATCAGATAATTCGGCTGCCCATTGATAATTATTTTCTTCCATTGCTTGATCAATTTGAAGAATGAGTTGCTCTTTACCTCCAAGCATCTCAATGAGATTTTGACTTCTTTCAAGATGGGATAACGGCTCGAGGTTAACTGCTTTTCCATCAAAAAATCCTAAATAACCATTATAGACATTGCGAATACTCCAACTGACTTTTCCATATTTTTCCTCTAAATCAAACTGATTATCAAAAAAGTCTGGATAAATAAAGTTAGAAACAAGTTCATCCGGAGTCATTCCTTGATTCATTCCTCGAATGACGTAATCATGAATATATTGAATGGCATCTCGATAGACAGTTAAACGACGATCAATTTCTTCTTTATTGGATAAATAAGGTCCATGACAACTCAAGAGATAATCTGCTTGGTAAGTGCGCATTTTATCCACGGATTGATACCATTTCTTCGTATCACGATAACTACTTCCTCGAATCGTATACAGATTGGGAAAACGCATGTAATAATTATCTCCCGCAATTAACAGTTTTTTATCAGGATAATAAATGAGAATCTGATCATCAGTTTCTCCAGGAGCATGTTGCACTTCAAGAGTTATTCCTGCAATCGTAATGGTACTCTTCTCTCCAACAAAAAAATCAGTAGGGTAGACCACTGGAGATTGATCAAAACTCCATTGCAGTGAAGAGCCTAATCCTTGACCATTTTGAAGTTCAGGAGGGAGATAAAAGCCAAATTGTTTCATCCCCCGTTGGGTTAAAATGGGTCGAATCAAGTTGTTTTGATCTGTAAATCCTTTTTCAAAAGTTTGATGGGCATAAATCTTAGTATTTTCATTGACAAAAGAAGGAGAACCTCTCCAATGATCGACATGTGAATGAGTATAAATTATTCCAAGAATGGGTTGATTAGAAATTTTCTGAAATTCTCTAAAAATTTCTTGAGCTGTTTCAGGGTTTTCTGTGGTATCAATCACGATATTTCCTTGATCTCCAACAATTAAGATTGAATTTGCTAATCCGTAACCGATAGCGATATACACATTATCAACTACTTGATAGACTTTCTGTTCAACATAAAACTGATCAGCTTCTTGAAAATTCGAGGCGTTTTGAACAGTTTTTGGTGGAGCAGAAATTGATTGTTTTTGACAGGAAAATAATAGAAAAAGAAACAGAAATAGAATTTTTTTGTTACTCATTTTATAAAATATACATCATTATAAATTAGAATTATAAATAAATTCAGCTTGTCTACAGGAACAATTATTTTGTAAAACAGTATTATATACGTGAAATATATCTCATACACTCAAGAAGGATTTACTCCCACAGAAGAAGTTAGTTTTAATTTTTCTAAAAATTATTTAAGTATTGTTCGTGGATATCAAGTTTTCACTTTTTTTCGAACAATGAATATGAAACCAATTTTTCTTGATGATCATTTGGATCGCATTTTTTCTAATGCTTTATCCATGCACATGGAAGTTCCGTTTTCAAAAGAAGAGCTAAAACAGAAGGTTTTTCAAACCTTAGAGCACAATAAATCTTCATTAAATGAATTGAATATCATGATTCTTTTTGCTGGAACCACTGCTCTAAAATATTCTCCTTTAAGTACGGACCAACCCATAGATCTTTATATCATTATTTCTCCTGTTAAAGAGTATAGTCAAGAATATCTTAGTGGAGTATCTCTAGGGTTGTTTGAGTATGCGAGAAATATGGGTGAGGTTAAAGCACCCTTTACTTATTTTGGTGGGATTTTAGGTGAGCATCAATTAGTCAAAACAAAAAAATACGATGAAATCTTATTTACCGATCAAGGACTAATCTTAGAAGGATCCACTTTTTCTTTTTTTGCAGTTAAAGGAAGTAAAATTATAACTCCTCCAACGGATGGAAAAATCTTGGAAAGCGTGACAAGAAAAAATGTGATTCAGAGTTGTTTAGATGGATTTGAGTTTGAAGAAAGGCCGATTCTAGTGGAAGAAATATCTTCTTTTGATGAAGCGTTTATAACTTCTGCAAATCGTGGAGTTGTTCCCGTATTAAAAATCGACGGTTCATTAATTTCTTCTTCCGTCGGTTCAGTAACATCTTCAATCAAAGAACGATATTGGTCTCTAATATCTTAAAAGTTTTTTGAAACTTTTTTAAGATAAAATCATTAAAATAATAAACAAGCTAAGGAGAAAAAAATGAGAAATGTTATTGTTGTTGTCTTTCTTTCAATATTTATTACAAACTGTGCAATTCCTATATCAAATCGAGCTGTTGCTGATTCGAATGATTTTACCCTAGGGAAAGTTCAATCACAGCTTACTAAAGGGATGTCTGCGGATGAAGTTGTAAGATTATTCGGTTCTCCTAATTTGGTAACTAGTACAAAAGATGGTGGTGAATCATGGACTTATGATAAGATATCTCAAGAATCTGAAGCATCATCGCGTTCAGGTATGGGTGCAGGAAGTAGTGGTAATTTTTTTGGTTTTTTAACTGGTGGTAAAGCGAAAAGCTCTAGAGAAAGCAAAAATCTTACTTTAATGATTAAATTCGATTCGAACGACACCGTCACTGATTTTAAATATCAAAGTGTAAAATATTAAATGTCTAGAAAATATTTCGTTCATTTTGTTTTAGTTGTTCATTTTTTTGTAATAGGGTGTGCCTTTTCAGTTCCTTCTACTGAAAAAACAACTGCAACGCAACGAGCCATTGAAACCAAAGAGTATAGCGTTTCAAAAAAAGAGCTTATGAAAGCATCCGTTTCCACTTTTCAAGATCTTGGATATACGATTAGTGTAATCAATGAAGAGTTTGGCATTATTACTGCCAATAAAATAGAACCAGGTGGTCAAGTTGTTGAAGATGAACCTAGTTTTAATCCTTTAGTAGTTTTGGGAGCTATTTTCTTAGTTTCTGCTTTATTTGCTGATGACGACGATCATCATGAGGAAAGAGGTCATTGGAGAGGAAGGTCCTCTAATGGAGATACTGTAGTCATAAAAGATGAAACCTTAACTGCTACTTTAAATATTACTGAAATCACAGAAGATCCGTTACTATCCAGTTTGAGAATTAATTTTGACAGTAGAGAGAAAAAAGCTTCTGTGCAATTTTTTAAAGAGTTTTTTGCCGCTATAGAAAAGTCTTTGTTTTTAGATCAAAATCTTTAAAATTCTTCCGTGAGAATTTTAGTATCATTCCTCTGCTTTCTAACCTTAATGTTCGGTACAGGAACTGGGGGAGCAAAAGATCAATCTGTCACTTTATTGCATCGAGGAAGATCAATCCCTATAATGTCTGATGATAATTCAATGTTAATTACTAGCGCATATTCTTCATTGCAATCTAGGGAAATTGAAATATTTGACGATAATTATACTTTAAAACAAACTCTTTACTCACCTAATCCTTCTCAGGGAGATGATTTTGGTCAATCGACATTTATCAAAGATAATTTTTTAGTGGTTGGTGCTCCAGGTGCTGATAATGGAAAAGGTGCAGTCTATTTATATCAAAAAATAGATGATACTTGGAATTTTATCAGGGAGATTTCGAATCCTAATTCCGCATTACAGAATCGTTCTCATCAGTTTGGGCATCAAGTAATGATTTCGGATGTGTATCTCATTGTTTCATCTCCATTTGATGGAAATGGAAAAGTGTATTTTTTTGATTTAGATTTCGAAAATTCTTTTCCATTGCGTTACACTCTTCAACCTCCCATGCATCAGAGAAACGAAAGTAGGGATCCAGAACTATTAGTAGAATATGGTTTTGGAATTGATATGGATTTAAAAGAGAATGAAGTATTGATTGGTTCTGATCATAATGCCGCTTTTTATTTTAGTATTGAATCGTTGACGAAAGATTTTTCACTAATGGATTATGAAATTCCCTATAATCATACCCATGAATATGCTTATGATCATTTATTTGCTAGAACGGTAAGTATTGGAGAGAACTATCTTTTTATCAGTTCATTAGGTTGTGATGAAGGAAGCGGAAAAGTAAGATTTTATAATAAAAATGATCTTAACACTTATATCGAGGTTTACCCTGAAGATAAAATAAACAATCAGTATTTTGGCTATCAAGTGTCTGAAAATGATACTAAGGTTATTATTTCTTCATTCAATGGTTCAGATTTTTATTCATTAGAAAAAAATACAGCAGGGGAGATTGATTTTACTTCTATCAATAAGATTTCATTAAAAGATGACCAAACGTTCGGTAGAAGCTTTATTTTGAAAAAGGATACGTTATTAACTGAAAATTATTATAACGACTCTATAGTTGAATTTTCAACTCAAGATTGGTCTACAATAAGAGAATTTTCTTTATCATCTAATTCAACTGAATCACGAAGTGCTGCTGAATGTCAAGGTGGAGTTGCTGCTGGATATCCATGTAACAACGTTGATTTATTGGCCTTTATGAATAAAGCATCCATTGGAGGATCCAATCGAACTACCACCAATGATATCTGGGGTTGGACAGATTCATCTTCAGGAAAAGAATATGCGATTGTGGGTATGAGCAATGGAACTTCTTTTGTGGATGTGTCAGATCCTGAAAATCCAGTGTATATCGGAATTCTTCCTACAGCTACTACGAGTTCAACTTGGAGAGATATTAAAACCTACAACGATTATGCGTTTATTGTATCCGAAGCTGGGGGACATGGACTTCAAATATTAGATTTGACCAAGCTAAGAAATTTTAATGGAAGCCCTATTACTTTCTCAACAGACGCTTACTATACTCAATTTGGCAATGCACATAATATTTTTATCAATGAATCTACTGGGTATGCTTATGCAGTAGGTACCAACACATGTGGAGGCGGGTTGCATGTAGTTGATATAAGAAATCCCTTAAATCCTTCTCAAGCAGGTTGTTTTGCTGATCCCAATACGGGTAGATCGGGAACCGGTTATGTCCATGATACACAATGTGTGATTTATCAAGGACCTGATGCGGATTATCAAGGAAAAGAAATTTGTTTTGGTTCCAATGAAACTGCCGTTTGGATAGTAGATGTCTCAACAAAAATTACGGACACAGTTGGTGCAAGCACCATTGCACTTGGAAATTATAGTTATGGATATACACATCAAGGTTGGTTGACAGAAGATCAACGTTATTTTATTCAAAATGATGAGTTAGATGAGTATTATAATTATACCTCAAATACTCGTACAATTATTTGGAATGTCGAGAATTTAGATAATCCTTTTATCCAATCCAGTTATTATGGTCCAACACCTGCAATTGACCATAATAATTATACAGTAGGCAATAAACTATTTATGTCCCATTATACAAGTGGAGTACGCATTCTAGATGTAAGCAATATCAATAGTCCTACTGAAATAGGGTACTTTGATTTGTATCCAGCAAACAATTATTCGTCGTTTGATGGAACCTGGAGTAATTATCCATACTTTGAAAGCGGAACTATAATTGCAACTGGTATAGATGAAGGATTATATATCATTAAGTACAATCCTTCGGTTCAGAATTTACCACCAACAGACTTTCAGTTGAATAGTCTTCAAGTGATTAAAAATCCACAAACGGCATATGATATTACCACAAACTCTTTGCTAGTCGATTTCAGTAATTATGCTGATTCACTGCGAATTTCTTGGACTGAGTCTACAGATCCTGAAGGTGAAACTATCGATTATAAATTGTATGCAGATGGAGATTTATCTTTCTTAAATGAAGTTACTTATGATATATCAACCAAAAGAATGTATGATATTCAAGATATTGTTGCTCTGACGGATTCAACGAATCGTTATATTGGTCAATTAAAAGTTTATGCCACTGATGGATTAAATGTAACCATTTCTAATGCTATTAATTTTTATTTAGATCCATCTGGAATTATTCCAAAAGTAGCTAATATTAGTCAGAATTATCCGAATCCTTTTGATCAGTCAACGACAATCAAATTTGATTTACCAGATGACGGATATGTATCTATAAGAATTTTTAATGCCAAAGGTCAATTAATTCGTCAATTGGTCAACTCCGATATGTCTAAGGGGTATAAATCAGTCGTTTGGGATGGTAAGAATGAATCGGGTCAAGAGGTAAGCTCTGGAATCTATTTTTATCAGATTGATTCTCCAGTGAATGACTACAGCCCACGATTTGTTAAAGCTAAAAAAATGCTCAAACTATAATCGATGAAGTCCCTATATCATTGGGTTCTTTCTTGGGCTGAAAGTCCCTACGGAACTCGTTTTATGGCTTTTATTTCATTTGCAGAATCTTCTTTTTTTCCAATTCCTGCTGATCCGTTGTTGATTGCCTTAGCACTTGGAAAAATTCGAAAGGCACTTTATTTTGCCCTTGTTTGTACTGTGGCTTCAGTTTTAGGAGGAGTATTTGGCTATATAATTGGATATTTTCTATGGTGGTCATCTCCCAATGAATTTTCCTCTCTTGCAAATTTCTTTTTCAATAATGTTCCTGGATTTTCTATTGAAGTATTTAGAAATGTTCAGCAACAGTATGAGAATTATAATTTTTTAGTCATTTTTTTAGCTGCATTTACTCCAATTCCTTATAAAGTATTTTCTATTAGCGCAGGAGCTTTTTTTGTCAATCTTCCAATTTTTGTCATTGCCTCGACATTAGGAAGAGGGTTACGTTATTTCGCACTGGCATTTTTGATTAAAATTTTCGGCAAACCGATCAAAGAATTACTGGATAAATATTTCAATTTGTTTATCATCTTATTAACCATATTGTTTATATTCAGTTACTTTTTAGTAGTATATTTTTTCAATTAAGGAGCACATATGAAGCATTTTTACTGTTCATTTTTAATTTTATTTACTTTTTTATCTGCACAAGCAAAGATTAATCCTACGGTTTCCGATATAACTGAAGAGGATTTTCGTACGCATATTGGCTATTTAGCCTCTGATTGGTTAAAAGGGAGAAGTTCTGGAACCTATGGAGACTATAAAGCTGTTGAATATATTAAGAATCATTTTGAAACAGCAGGCATGCCACGCGAAAGATATGTTGAGGTGCAAGAACATTTTGTGTTCAAAGATCGACGTACTAAAAAACGAAAAGTTAAAACTTATAACGTTATCGTCACACTTCCAGGTCAAGATCCTCTTTTAAAGGATGAGATTGTGGTCATTGGTGGACATTACGACAGTGTCAAAAATGTTCGTGGTAAAATTCATAATGGAGCCGACGATAATGCTTCGGGCACTTCAATGGTATTAGAATTGTTTGAAAAACACGCTAGTACAATGGAGAATAAAAGAACCTTAGTCTTTATGGCTTTTGGGGGAGAAGAGTTAGGGTTATTGGGTTCAAAATATTTTACGGAAAATCCCACCATCGATTTATCAAAAGTGCAAATCATGATCAATTTAGATATGGTTGGAAGATTAGATAGTGAGAAAAATTTACAGTTAGGTGGAACTGCAACCGCTGAAAATTTAGATCAAATGCTGGATCCATTTTTTGATGATATTTCTTTAAATATTACGGAATTAGGAAAAGGAATTTTCAGTCGTTCAGATCATTATAGTTTTTATAAGAAAGATATCCCAGTTCTATTTTTCTTTACTGGCTTACATACTGACTATCATAGCGCTACCGATGAGGCAGATCGTGTTAATTATTTAGGAATGATGGAGATTGCAGAATTAGTCAATGAAATTGTAGAGTATTTTACCAATAAAGAAGATCGGTTAGTCTTCACGAAAGCTCCAATGGAAGATCAACAAATGACAACCCCAACGAAGCTTAAAGGTACTTTAGGTATTATGCCTGATTATGCTGGAGATATTAAAGGTCTTAAAGTGGATGCTGTCATTGAGAATAAAGCTGCGCAAAAAGCAGGAATAATTGATAACGATATTGTGACAGATATCAATAATGTTTCTATCGAATCTATATATGATTACATGCGAATCATGGCCAACTTAGATAATGAACAATTTTGCAACGGACCTGTTGAAGGATGTGTTTTGCCTGTTGGGATTACTCGTGGTGAAGAGAGCTTAACAATTAATGTTACTTTTTAATGCGTTTTTTCCTGTTTATAAGCGTATTATTTTTCAGTGCATGCTCAGAAAAAGAAGCTTCTTTTATCATCGATGACATCAAACAACTTACTTATGATGGGGACAATGGAGAGGCTTATTTTAACGCCGATGCCTCCAAAGTAATTTTTCAAAGTAAACGTGGTGATAATGAGTGCGATAAATTATTTTCTGTTAATCTAGATGGCACTCAGTTAGCTGCATTTCCAGAACAAGATGGTGCCTATACCTGTGCATATTATTCTTTAGATGATACCTATCTTTTTTATGCTTCTACGCTTCATTTAGGAGAAAAATGTCCTGAGATTTACAAGGATCCTAATCCAAGAAAATACATCTGGCCTTTAAGATCATTTGAAATCTTCAGAACCAGCGTAAATGAAACAATCGCCTTAACAGATACTCCTAATGGCTATAATGCTGAAGCTACCATTCATCCTTCAGAAGAAAAGATTATTTTCACCTCTTTAAGAGATGGAGATATTAATTTGTATGAAATGAATTATGACGGGAGTGATTTAAAGCAAATTACTTCAGAATATGGATACGATGGAGGAGCATTTTACTCACCAGATGGAACTCAGATTGTCTGGCGTGCTTGGTATCCTTCAACTGAAGAAGAAAGGATTCAATGGGCTGAAAATTTAGAAAAAAGATACATTGAATCTGTTCCTCTAAATATCTATATCGCCGATCGCGATGGTTCTAATAAAAAGCAAATTACCAACAATCAAGCGACTAATTGGGCTCCATCTTGGTTGCCAGATGGAAAGCATATTATTTTTTCATCTAATATGGATGATTGGAGAGAAGATTATCAAGCATATGGAAGTAATTTCGAATTATATGTCATTAATATTGAATCTTTAAAGATTCAACGCATTACTTTCAATCAAACTTTTGATTCTTTTCCAGTAGTGGCTATAGATAATGAAGATTCTAAACGTCTTAAAATTGTTTTCGCTTCCAATAGAAATGCCAAAAATCCGAGGCAAACTAATATCTTCACTGGGTATCTTTACACCAATTGAGAATATGTCTCAATAAATGGATTTTATTGACATAAATAGCTTTGCAATATCTGCTAAAATTACTATACTCTGTAGCATTTTTTAACATTTAGGGAGCGTTTATGAGAATTATACTTTCAGTTATCTGTTCAACTTTTATTCTTTTTGGTCAATCGTTTAAAGATTTAACTGAAAGACCTTCTTACAGCCCAGAATTGATTGATTCTCAAGTTATTTTGGACGGTGTGCTGGACGAACTTTTTTGGCAAACTGCTCAAGTGGCTTCCAATTTTACTCAAGTTGGTGCATTTCAAGGACAACCTTCTCCTTATAAGACTGAAGTTAGAAGTGTAATGGATGCTGACAATCTTTATTTTGCGTTTAAATCCTATTTCACTGAAGGGAAGTTGAATACCTCCATTTCTAAAAGAGACCAATTGCAGGATCGCGATGATCGTTCTTGGATAGAAATCGATGCGTTTGGTGATGAAGGATTAATCTTTGCTATTGGCGCTAATCCTTCTGGTATTCAAGTAGATGGTAGGGGAGGATATGGATTTGATCCATCATTAGACTTTATCTACGAAGTAGCGTCAAAAATTTATACGGACTATTATATTTTAGAATTTAAAATTCCATTTTCATCTCTACGTTATTCCTTGGCTGAATCTCAAAACTGGAGAATAAATTTTGGAAGACTTTTTGATATTGGGGACAACGTTGGCAGAGAGATATCTTGGGCATCAAAACTAGAAGGGATTGAATGCCATACTTGTCAATTAGGTTTTCTAAACGGATTAACTCCACCTAAACAAGAACGTACCTATGACTTTATTCCTTCTTTTTTATATGTAAATCAAGATAATTATTTGGATAATACCAGCTCTTCAGATAACGAGATATCTTTATTTACCAAAGTCCATTTATCTTCAGTGGATTTGCTCGAATTTGCATTTAATCCCGACTTCAGTCAAATTGAATCGGATGATATTCAAAATGATATTAACTCAGTGAATGCGCTATATTTTAAAGAAAGAAGACCATTTTTTACAGAGGGTTCAGAAATTTTTAGTACCCAAGGAGCTGAAAGGGGATACATCAATTTATTTTATTCGCGTACAATTAATAATCCGATTTCAGCTTTGAAATATACTGGTAAAATTGGTACCACCTCTTATGGCATCATTGCGGCTCTTGATGAAGATTCACCAGTTTTATTGCCATTTGAAGAGTTTAGTTCAGTTGTAAATATGGAGAAAAGTGATAATCTAATTGTTCGAACCAAAACACTTGATAGTAATGGAGGAAGTTTTGGTACTTTCTTCTCCAATAGATCGTTTGTAGGAGAAGATAGTTACATGCAGAATTTTGGAATTGATTACCATAAGCATCCAGGCAATAACCTTCATTTTACTGTACATGCTGTAGCTTCTGTACATAAAGAACCTGAAAGCTTTTCTACGAAATTTGATGAAGATCCGTATTCCTTCGATAAATATACAGCAGCATTTGATGGAGAGAAAATTGAGGGAAATGCTCTAGGATTAAGCTTAATGCAAAGAACCAGAACAGATTATACAGGTGCAACTTTGCGCTTACGATCTCCTGGATTTAGAACCAGTAATGGATTTGAATCAAATAATGCTACAAAATATCTAACGCTCAGAAAAGGGAAGGATATTTTTTATGAAGATGGTCCATTGATTCAAAGCGGACATAGCGTTGCCTATATTCATAAAGATAATTACTCTGGTCAAACACTAAAACAAGAATTAAAAATTAGTAATAATTTCGCATTTAGAAATGGAAATAGACTAGGGATAGTTCTGGAAACAGAAAATGAAAGTTATCAAGATATCCAATTTGACGGATTAAACGAAATGCAAGTCGATTTTGTCAGACCATTTTCTTCAAGTTTAGTTTTTGCTTGGATGGTTAAGTTGGATGACATTATTATTAAATTTGAAGATCAGCCAGTTGAATCAAAATACTTAGCTGCGTCAAATTATTTTGAATATAAAATATCTGACTTATCTCAAATCTCTTTTGGTGTTAGTTATGAGAAGGCTGAAGATCATTTTGAGGGAGTGTTAATCAATGTGAAACTCACTAATTCATTTACTAATCAATTGTCTATGCGCACTAAGATTCAGTATAATGAATTTTCAGATAATTGGTTTGTAGAACCATTATTTGTGTATCAACCTAATGCTTTTTCAGCGATTTATTTAGGCATGAACGAACTTTATAGTTCTGAAGATGGAATCTTTTCTAATATCAAACATTCACAACGACAGTTATTTGTCAAAGCTCAATATTTATTCTAAATGAGATTACTAATTATAGGCTTTAGTTTATTTCTAGCAAGTTGCGCATCCTCATTAAGTGGAATTAGTAATAATGCTAGTAAAGCTAACCCTACTTTAAATACATCTTCAAAAATGATTGCGGTCAATCATATTTTACCTTCAAAAAAAGAGGAATTTGAATTGTTAAATCAAATGGTGATTTTGCCTGCATTTAAAAAATATAATTCTAAAGTTTATAATGGCTTACATTTTTGGATTCCCAATGAAGAGAATAAGGACGGAACCTTTACCTTTATTTATATTGCTTCTCCATATTATCCAGAGATGAATTATGATATTTTTCAGGTCCTGTTGCGCCAGTATAATCGTCAAAAAGCAGAAGAGTACTTTGAGCAATGGATGGAATGCTTTGCCTACGAACAAGAAGTGATTTCTTTTGAATAAGACAAAATCATATCTTTTTCTAAAGAAGTATAGTATATTTTATCAGATGGCTCACAAAAGATTCTTATTATTTCTTTTTGGAATGATTTCAATCGTTTATTCCCAAGGAATTTTTAGTTCAAACTTAGGCGCATCTTCATTTGATCAAAATCCAGCAGTTGGCTTGAGAAGTAATGAATCATTAGTTAATATTTATTCCAATGTTGTTGTAGCTGATATCTATGTTTGGAGCACTCCATGGTTGAATACAGAACGTACTTTTCCTGCTCAAATTGTCCTTCCATTGGACAATCAGCAGCATGTAATCAGTTTATATTCCAAAGAGCAATTCACTTATATTGCAAACGAGTTACAAAATTTTGATTTTGATAATAGAGATATTGCTGAGTTTGAAGCATTACAAAATCAGTTGGAATTAATGCAACTAGGTACAAAAACTGTTCGACCAATTCCAGGAAGTTCTGATGAAGTTTTCTTGGTTTATTGCGATGAAAAAGATGTAAATTGCGCTCAAGGTCTACATTGGTTTGATAAATTTTATTCAAGCCATTTGGATGCAAAACAAGAACAGAATATGATATCAGACTTAAATGGAGAAAATTTGACTGAAGCAGAGCAACTTTTAGTGCGTAAACATCGTACCGGTGTTGCCAGTATGCTCAGTTTATTTACTCTAGGACTATTTTTAATTGATAACCTTGGCTTGTGAGTAACATATCTGTTAATATTTTAGGGATAGGAGAACATTCCTTTCCTTCCGGCATTAGTCCCTTAGAAATTCAACAATCAATGAAAGGTATTCCTTCCAATGCCATTATTTGTACAATTGATGATCATTTAGCCGATTTAAGCACACCCTTAGAACAGTCTTGTACTTTAAAATATTTAGATGGTAAAAGTAAAGATGGTCATAGCGTTTTGTTGCACAGTACAGCCCATTTAATGGCTCAGGCAGTTAAACGTTTATTCCCAAAAACAAAAGTGACCATTGGTCCTTATTTAGATAATCGTTTTTATTATGATTTTGATGTTGAAACTCCATTTACGGAAGAGGATTTACTTTCAATTGAAACAGAAATGTCGAAAATAGCCTCTGAGAATTTAACGATTTCTCATCAAGCTATTAGTCGTAAGGAAGCAGTGAATCTATTTCAGTCTATGGATGAACCATATAAGGTTGAAATTATAGAAGCTATTGATGAATCTGAAACTCTAAAGATTTATACTCAAGGTGATTTTACTGATTTATGTCGTGGTCCGCACATCGCTAACACCAATCAAATTCAACATTTCAAACTTCTTTCTTCAAGTGCCGCTTATTGGAGGGGGGATGAAAATAATCAAACCCTTCAACGTGTTTATGGAACTTCTTTTGCTGACAAAAAAGATTTGAAAGCTTATTTAAATATGTTAGAAGAACAGAAGAAAAGAGATCATCGTAAGATTGGAAAAGAAATGGATTTATTTTTCTATGATGATGAAGTAGGGCCAGGCTTGCCATTATGGACCCCAAAAGGTTCAGTTATCATTGAGGAATTAGAATCTTTAGCCAAAGAAAAAGAATCTTTAGCGGGATATGATAGAGTTAGAACGCCTCATTTAACTAAAGGAGATTTGTACGAAAAATCTGGCCATTTAGACCATTATGTCTCAAGTATGTATCCAGCTATGGATGTCGATGGAATGAATTATTACATCAAACCAATGAATTGTCCTCATCATCATAAAATTTTTGCTAGTACTCCAAAAAGTTATCGTGATTTACCACTTCGTTTAGCAGAATATGGAACCTGTTATCGATATGAAAAGTCTGGAGAATTATTTGGTTTAATGCGTGTGCGCAGTATGCAGATGAACGATGGTCATATTTATTGCACGGAAGAGCAGTTTAAAGATGAATTTTTAGCCGTTTGCAATATGTACTTGGAGTATTTTAAAATCTTTGGCATTGAAAAATATCAAATGCGCTTGAGTTTGCACGATCCAAAAGAACTAGGAAATAAGTTTATTGATAATGCTGAATTATGGATTAAAACTGAGAACGATGTTCGTAACGCCTTACAGGATGCCAAATTAAATTTTGTAGAATCAGTTGGAGATGCTGCTTTTTATGGACCGAAGATCGATGTTCAAGTTTGGAGTGCTATTGGAAGAGAATTCACTCTAGCAACCAATCAAGTTGATTTTGCAGTGCCAGAGCGTTTTGCTCTGCACTATACTGATATGAACGGAGAAGCCAAAACTCCATTATGTATTCACAGAGCTCCATTAGGAACTCATGAACGTTTTATTGGCTTTTTAATAGAGCATTTTGGAGGCAATTTCCCTTTATGGTTAGCTCCTCAACAAGTTGCTGTCTTACCTGTCTCTGATAAATATAATGATTATGCAGAATCAATCATTAAAGAATTAAAAGACAACAAAATTCGAGTAAAATCTGATTTACGTTCAGAGAAAATTGGTTCAAAAATTCGTGATGCTGAACTGGAAAAAATTAATATCATGTTAATTATAGGCGAAAAGGAAGCGGAAGATCAATCCGTGACTGTTCGTCGAAGATTTATAAAAGAACAACAAACGATTTCAGTTAAAACATTCATTAAAGATGTGAAGGATGAGATCAAAGAAAGGAGAGTTACCCATCAATAAAAACCAAAGGATTAGAGTAAACGAAAAAATTTATGCTAAAGAGGTTCGTTTAATCGGAGCAGATAAACAATTAGTGGGCATAGTATCAGTTCCAGAAGCCCTTCAAATTGCCCAGGATTCAAATTTAGACCTAGTTGAAATTTCACCAAATGCAAAACCACCAGTATGTAAGGTAATGGATTTTGGTAAATTTTTATATGAAGAAAAGAAGAAGGCTCAACAAAGTAAAAAAAATCAACATGTCATTAAAGTTAAGGAATTGAGGATGCGTCCCAATATTGGTGAGCATGATTTAGATAATAAACTAAAAATGGGAAAAAAGTTTTTAGAAGATGGTTTTAAGCTTAAATTAACCCTAATGTACCGAGGAAGAGAGATGACAAGACAAGATCTTGGCGATGATCTTTTATCTCGTATTTTAACTGATTTAGGTGAGGTGGCAAAATTAGAAAAAGATTCTCCTTTGACAGGTCGAAAGAAATCAATAATATTAGCCCCGAAATAGAAAGGTAAAAATGCCAAAGCAAAAAACAAGAAAAAGTGTATCTAAAAGATTTAAAGTAACCGGTTCAGGTAAGCTTAAACGTAATAAAGCAGGGCATAGTCACATGTTAATTCGTCGTGATGGTGATGTTAAACGTGACGCCAAAAAAGCTACTGTGGTTGCTCCATCTTTTGAAAAGCGTATGAAAAAAATGATGGCGAAAGCGGGAAGTTAAGATGCCAAGATCAAATAGTTCAGTACCAAGACATCGTAGACATCGTAAGATTATCAAGCTTGCGAGTGGTTATTTTGGTGCAAGAAGTCGAAATTTTAAAGCAGCTAAAGATGCTGTAACCAAAGCTGGATTGTATGCATATCGTGATCGTAGACAGAAAAAACGTCAGTTTAGACGTCTATGGATTATACGTATTAATGCTGCTTCAAGATTAAATGGTTTATCCTATTCAAAATTTGTACATTTATTAAAGGAGAAAGGTGTCAATTTAGATCGCAAGATTTTAGCTGATTTAGCAGTGAATAATCCATCTATCTTTGAAGACCTGACAAAATACTTACAAAAATAAATTACATAAGGGACTGCGATGTCAATAGATAAAACTATAAAAGATATCCAGACATCATTCAATAAAGAATTTTCAACCATTGCATCAGCAAGTGCTTTGGAAGAAATTCGTGTCAAATTTTTAGGTAGAAAAGGTTTAGTCAACGACCTTTTTGAATTGTTCAATCAGCTCCCTAATGCAGAAAAACCAAAGTATGGTAAATCAATCAATATTCTCAAAACTGATATCACCCAAGCTATTGAGGATAAACAAGCTAGCTTTCAAGAAGACACTGTAACATCATCAATTGATTTATCGCTTCCTGGAATTCAGCTAAAACGTGGATCCATTCATCCTCTTGAAGCGATTACCTCAGAGATTAAATCAATTTTTCAATCTATTGGTTTTTCCATTGCATATGGTCCAGAAATTGATGATGAATATCATAATTTTGAAGCACTGAATGTACCAAAACATCATCCAGCTCGTGATATGCAAGACACATACTATATTGATCCTGAAACTGTTTTACGAACCCATACATCCAATGTACAAATTCATTTAATGGAGGAACAAGAACCGCCTCTGAGACATATTTGTGTTGGAAGAGTGTTTCGAAATGAAGCGGTAAGTTATAAGAGTTATTGTTTATTCAATCAAGTCGAAGGTTTAGTGGTTAATGAAACAACTTCTTTTGCTCAGATGAAAGGTACCATTGAGTACTTTATTACTGAAATGTTTGGTGCTGATACTAAAATGCGCTTCAGACCTAGTTATTTTCCTTTTACCGAACCAAGCGCTGAAGTAGACATATGGAATGATAAATTGCAACAATGGATGGAAATCATGGGTTGCGGAATGGTGAATCCAAAAGTTTTTAACAATGTTGGGTATCCCTCGAATATCAAGGGATATGCATTTGGGATGGGAATCGAACGTATTGCCATGATAAAGTATGGAATAAATGACATTCGATTATTCTATCAGAATGACCAACGATTTTTGGAGCAATTTTAATGAAAATTTCATTATCATGGCTTAAACGACACGTTGATTTTTCTTGGTCAGCTTCTGAACTTGCAGAACGTTTGACCATGCGTGGATTTGAATCGGAAGTTGCAACCGATTTTTCGACTTTAGATCACGTAGTAGTTGGTCAAGTTATCTCCTGTCAAAAGCATCCTGATGCTGATAAATTAAGTTTATGTAAAGTCTCTGATGGTTCAACTGAATTTGATGTGATTTGTGGAGCTCCGAATGTAGCAACTAATCAAAAAATCGTTTTTGCTAAAGTTGGTGCTATTCTTCCTGGTAATTTTAAAATCGGAAAAGCAAAAATTCGAGGTATTGAAAGCCATGGAATGATTTGTTCTGAAAGAGAGTTAGGTATTTCTGAAGAACATGAGGGAATATTAGTATTAGATGATAAAGCTAAAGTAGGCACTTCCATTGAAAAGGTATTAGGCCCATTATTTAATGCTATAGAAGTCGAAATTACACCTGATAAGGGTTTTGCCCTAAGTCACAGGGGAATAGCCAGAGAAATTGCTGCTATGACCAATCAAAGTTTAAAGATTCCTTTTTCTCTTCAAAAACCTAAGCAAAATGCTTCATTAGAAAAAATTTCTATTGATTTAGATTCGAAAGGGGGATGTACTCGCTATATTGGGGCAGTAATGAAGGATGTACAAGTGGGACCTTCTCCTGATTGGCTTAAAAACTATCTAAAATCAGTCGGTCAAAAAAGTATCAATAATTTGGTTGATATCTCCAATTTTATCTTATTAGAAATCGGTCAACCAACGCATATTTTTGATTTTTCTAAGTTCAAAAAAAGAACCGTAGCGGTCCAATGGGCTAAGGAGAAAGAAAAGTATCATGCTTTAGATGAAGAAACCTATGAGTTGTCTAAAAATCATTTGGTTATTACTGATTCTAAAGAAACTGTTGCTCTAGCTGGTATTATAGGAGGCTATGATAGTGCAGTTACTGATATGACTACAGAAGTTTTAATTGAAAGTGCTTATTTTGATCCGATCGTCATTAGGAAAGGTTCTAAGAAACTTGGACTACTGTCAGAAGCATCCAGGAGATTTGAACGAGGAATTGATCCTAATAGCTCTATGGAAGCTTTACTGATTATTATTCAGTTAATAGAAGAAGTAGCAGGAGGTAAGTTATCTTCACAAATTACTGACTCATGCGCTGTCAATTTGGAATCAAAAAAATTATATTTGAGTGAAATCAATCTTAACTCCGTTATTGGTCAGATTACTTCAAAGAAGGAAATAACCTCTCTTTTAAAACAATTAGATTTTAACCCGAAAGAGACTAAAGATGGATGGGAATGTCTAATTCCTACTTACAGGCATGATATCGATCAAGAAGCAGATTTAGTTGAGGAAGTATTGCGTTCTATTGGCTATGAGAACATTCAGTCTGATTTTACTTATCAAACTACCTTAGTGAATACAAAAGATGATGAATATTCAATTTCTAAGCTGAAAAATCATCTTTCCAGTTTAGGTTTTAGTCAATGTTATAATAATTCTCTACAAGATATATCAGAAGTTAATGCATTTGGAATTAATCCTATAGAAGTGTTGAATCCTACTTCTGAAAGAATGAACACTCTTAGAACTACTTTACATCAAGGGTTGTTAAAAAACTTAGATTATAATTTTAAAAATGGAAATGCTGATGTGCAATTCTATGAATACGGAACGATCTTCTCAAAAGAAGGAGAAGGGCTTTCAGGTATCAATCAACAATCTTCATTTTCTTCCTTGGTCCATGGGAATTGGCAAGATAATAATGTGCATTTTAAAAGTATTCCTCTTTCTTTTTATTATTTAAAAGGGGTTTTAGAAAATATAAATGTCCATTTTATGTCCACTAAACTAAAATTTATCTCTAACAAACATCCGTATTTAGATTCTTATCAAGATATTGTTGATAGTAAAGGTGATTCTATAGCATCTATTGGAACCGTAAAGTCTTCTTTTTTAAGAAAGCTGGATATTGCTCATAAACATCCCGTTCATTTAATGGATATTAATCTGCAAACATTTAATCAGTA
>Ga0255751_10001419_pt1 | contig 22738 bp, 30 predicted proteins | sample 071ome_20_FD_179951 | JGI IMG/M metagenome (GOLD analysis project Ga0255751, IMG submission 179951) | Coastal salt marsh microbial communities from the Groves Creek Marsh, Skidaway Island, Georgia - 071412BT metaG (version 2) | ecosystem: Environmental > Aquatic > Marine > Intertidal zone >... | reverse complement strand
TTATGGAGAATCTACCACACAGGTTGGTGGAACTGCTGGAGCACTTGCTGGAACCATCGACACCGCAGGAGCAATCACTCTGACTGCTGGTGGTGCTGGTACTACGGCAACAGGTCAATTCGTAACAGAACTGTCTGTAAGATAATGAAAAGGATATTTGTTATTCTGGCACTGCTTGGTTCTCCTGCCTATGCAGTGCCTGTGGTTCCTAACTTCAGTCAAGGAAGTATGACGAGCCACACAGAAACAAGATCAAAAATAACAGAGACCATCAACTCGATGGACTATAACACTGGGTATCAATATTCCGTATCTGGATCTGGTATCACTCCAACAGGTGCATTGTCGCCAACTACATCCACTTCTACATCGACCATAGACGGGGTAACTTCTACATGGACAGGAATCGGGAGCAAACCAAACTTCACACAGACAACTCCAGGCGCAGCATTTCAGTTTGCAGAAACCTATCGTGGTCCTGGTTTAAGCAATCAAACAATAATTCAAAGAGTCACGGAAGTAGAATCAATAACCGACACAACTTCCATATTCAGTCAATAATAGGAGTCATCCTTCTTGGAACACTATCGCCACATAAAGCTTTGGCTGAAACTGTTGGTGGTGTATCTGCTACTGCTGCTCCTGTTGCTAATAGCTCAGGGAGCGTTACCAATCAGGCGATCCAAGTCCTCCAAGGTCCGTATATTACGAACACTTATGGAAACGGAATTCAGTGTCAAGGGCCAACCAGAAACTTTACACCCTATGTAACTGGTAGCATCTCTGCTCAGAAACCCTGGGAACCTTATTATGATGATAATGTATATGATATGAGAGACCTTGATGAAGATGGAGCACCAGATAATCCTGGTAGCGTCTTATATCAGGTTCCTATCAGAACTGGTCAGAAAGATAATTACAACCTTGGCGTTGGGTTCTCTATCACTTGGTCAGAACCATTAGATAAGAAACTTCAGGACCAATGTAAAGAAGCAGCTGCTGCTAACATCGAAATGATGAAGCAACTCACTGCTAATAAGAGACTTGATTTTGAAATCGCAAGACTAAAGAATTGTGGAGAACTTATCAAGCAGGGTATTATGTTCCACCCCAAGAGTCCTTACTACAAAGTCTGTGCAGATGTTGTGGTTCAGAATGTAACTCAGGTTCCTAAGCACGAGCATCCACACTTACATGCTATCCCTTCGGTTTCAGAGCAGATCTCAGTTCCCGAATCGCCTGAGTCCTCTCTCGCTGAAGATCTTGGCGCTCCTTTACAGATAAAACAGGAATAGTTTTACCTCGTATCTTTGCAATCTTTTTCATAACTTTCTTTACTGTTGGTTTGATAACCTTTAGTAAGATATCTGCTAATGGCTTTGCCATGATGGCAGATCCTGTAGCAATAACAGCAATACTACCAGTCATAATAACAGATCCAGCACTAGGAAGACCAGCAACTATCTGCTGAGGTGCTGATACTTGCTCTGTTATTTGAACACACTCATTACCAATCAATTTATATTCTACTACTTTCTTCCTATATCCTTCAAGATATGTTCCAACAGGTTCCTTAGCATCTTGTGCTGGTGTTGGACACTTAATAGTAGCAAGAACAGGGGGAGTTTTAGGTATCTGTAACTCAGGAACAGGGGGAGTTTTAGGTTGCTCTTTTGTTCTAGTATCAACTCCAGCAGGATAGGTAGGAATTATCTGCTGTGGTTCAAAATTAATAGGATTATAACTGGGGACACCGCTATCGCAGTAAGTAACCAATCCTTTAGGGTCATCCCTACCGATTGTCTTTGATTTGGAATTCGTCTCATGTGCTTCTACGCACCCAGGAATGTCTACTATGGGCACACCAATATTTACCACAACAGGTGGATGAAATGGCATAGATGTGTAGTTTTCTGAAGCAGTTATTGGAGGTGGCAAATTAATGCTACCTATTCCTATCTGAGTATTTCTTATTTCTTTTATTTCCATTAGCAGTCATTGAACACTGATCCTACTTCAGATCCTATAGTTTCACCAACACGTTGACCAATAAGAGTCATCCATCCAGCAGCTAACCAACCAATGTATGGGATATTAATTACTGCAGGAACAAGAGCACCAGCAGCAATACTACTACCTGCTAGAGCACCCTGAGAACGCGACCCAGCGTCCGCCCGGATACACTCTTCGATTTTGGCATTCTGCTTTCCCTCGTCATCAACCATACCTCCTAGATTTCTAGTACCTTCCATAGTGTATTGATCATTTCTATACTCAGATCTTTTTTCACTACCACCACCAAACAATCCTCGTTTAGTAGCATCAACTTCAAGAGATCTCTCAGATGACAATACCTTAGGATCGTTTGCACGATATTCAATTCGATATCCATCCTTTCCAGATTGAATAATATATGAAGAGTATTTACCTTCTGGAAAATTTATTATAGGATATTTTATACTTTCTTTAGTGTCAATCAAATGACCAAGAATTCCAATATGAGCAACACCAATAGTAGTTCCTAATACTACTGCTATTACCTTTATGGGATTAGTCATTGAACGCATTGAATATTGATGTCCATAACGAATGGAAGAAAACGTATAAGAAAAAAGTTTCTGTTACTTCTTTCTTAACTTTCTTTTTGTATGAACTATGTGCCATTACTAAACACAATATATTACTACTTTATTTAACAGGTATAGGAAGTCCTGTTGTTTTTGGAGTTTCAGGTAAAGCAGTATTTACAAGTTCAGGAAGTGTTTTCTGAATAGATTCAACTACTGTTTTTGTTATTTTAGTTCTAAAATCTTCAATAAGAACATCTGAGTTTTTATACAAATAAACTCCGCTGCCAAGGACGGTTAAAGAAACCAGTCCCGACAGCAGAGCTACTGTGTTAATTAGGTTTTGCATCTTGATCTTCCTCCTTTTTCTTTGCCAATTTACCGTTACCATTTCCGTTGCCGTTTGTATTCGCATTGGCATTTTTGGCGGCACTGACACCAAAAGTTGTTAAGGTTCCGGTAAATACACTAGCAATAAAAGTAGGATCAATCTTGTTTTGATCCCATCCAGGAATTGTAACATAATTTAATGTTAGAATTCCTCCTGCCCACAATAATATAATTACTCTTACTATTGCAGAAAGACCTTCATCCCACCATTGATAACCATCATCATGATCTTTATCTTTGTTAGGAAGCATTGACTTTAGGAAACGCCGCATTTTATTTATGCTGCTACTTTCTTTTTACCAATGTTATACTTGGATTCAAGTTCCCATTCACCCTTTTCTTTATATGCAAGAACTTTGATTTGATTCAAAGGAGCAATATCAAGAATAGCATCACTGTTAACAATAGTAATCAGTCCCCAATCAGCAAGAAGTTGGGTGATGCGATTCCTGCGTTGTACATCATTCTGAGTCAGATTTGCGGTCTTACCGTCAAGAGCAAACAACTCTTTGAAATGAACGATGTAATATTTACCTTGCTTGTGCAAGATATGACATGACTGATAAAGTTTCTTTTCTTTACGAGATGCAACACCAATTCTAGAAAGTGTTTCTCTCACTTTAAGAAAGTCGTCAGGTTGAGACAGTTTTACCTCGACCATGCTTTCTCTAGTCCACTGTACCTCAGCAACTTGAGACATTATGCTTTTCCTCCACGATTTAATTTCAATTTGATAAACTCAATTTGTTCTTTATTTAGTACTTTTAGAACTTCCTGTGCTTTTGCAGTACTATAATTATAATACTCTTTCACACATTCAACATCGTCTAACTTTACTTTCTTTTGCCAGGGCGAGAAACGCTTTCTCTTCCTGACAATATTTATATAAAAATCATATTGAAGTCTATTTGGAAGATCAGAATTCATGTTCATCATATTAGAAAGTAGGATGGTGTCATAATGATGTGACATGCACTTGTTAATAATCCAGGCAGGATAATCCTTTTCCCAACCAGGATCTTCACCATCCATCAGATTATTTTTAGTTTCATTGATCGACTTCAAATAATCCGTCAAGCTGTGTTGATACTTCATAATTAGTGAGGAGCAGTTCTTTTCGTTTCTTTTGTTCAGCAGTATATTTCTTGGTGGATCTCATGGTGTAAGTAAGATCCCAATCCTGCTGATACCAATTAGGGAAACGTTCTTTAACAAAAATGTCAGAGTTGTATGTAATCATACATTTACTATTAGACTCTGTGCATTTAGTAGCAAACAACTCGTGATCAAATCCTTTATGCATACTTCCCCTCTTACCATAAAGAGAAGTTTTAATATCATATGGAGGATCTAAAAATACGAATGCTTCTGGATCGTTAAGCAATTCAGAATAATCTAAATTAGTAATCTTCCAAAAACGAATCAATTCAGAAAGTGCTGGAAGTTTATCAATACCACTGAAGGTAAAGTTTTGCCTAGATGCCTGCTCACTAAAAGAAGAAGATTCGGACAATCCACTGAAAGAACATTTGTTAATAATGTAGAAATTAAATCCCAATGAATATTCATCGTTGGCATTATTGTTATCTAATGCCAACTTGGCATTGTTAAATGCTTCTCGATGGGCAGTTGGACTTTCACCAAGTTCTGTCTTCAGTTCTCGTAGATCCCCGCTGAGACGATCTCCCTGCTGCTGTAGGGACTTCCAGAAGCAGTACAGAGGGTAGTAGAGATCGTTGACCCATACAGAAGTGTTTGGGCGAGTCTGGGTCACATACAGTGCCATAGAACCACCCCCTAGAAACGGTTCATAGTATTTGTTAAAGGTTGGTAGGTGGTGACTCAAAAATTTAATTGCCCTGGATTTTCCACCAGGATACCTAAGAGGTGTCTTGTAAATCATTCTGGGAAAAACTGCATTAAATAATCAACTCCCCATTGTAACGTATGTTGGGGGATTTCGTCAAGATTCTCAGAGAGTAGTTTCTGTGCGTTTAGAATTCGATCAACTCCCACAGCTTCTGCACTTACTCTTGAAACTTCCATAAACTCTTTGTATGCCTCAGGTTCGTTTTGTTTGATACCTTTCACATAAAGATTTCTAGCAGATCGCATAAGTTCTTCAGTTTCTGGAGCAAACGTAATTGTCTCATTAATTAAAGGTATCTCCATATTTTTCATACAGGACATACTAAATTTCATTGCCCTTCTAGTTTCTTCAACACTTAATGCATATGGCAAACTAAGTCGATATGCATGTTGAGCAATACCATTAGAGCATTCCATCACACGAAGAATTGCAATCTTATCCTTTTCGGAATCAGGAAGATTTTCATATAGGGTTTTCCAGTCAGTCATACTAATTTAAGTTCAGATACAGGGTTAGTAAGGTAATGATCATTGAAGTACAATGTATCCCTAACTCTTGCTTTGATATCTTGCCAAGATTCAGGTGCTTTAATGTCAGGATTACCTACCCAAATAAGATCATTAATATCATATCTATACTCTCCTTTGAAATCAGTTTTTGATTCTGGGTCTTTTACAGAAGCAGAAGTAGATACCTCGACTCTCTCTTTTGCAACAATCATAATCATTCGCTTACCATAGTCACCTAGGATATAGTAGTCTGCAAGTTTTACCTCAGGAGGTTTTTCTGAGTTTGGATGAGCATTTTTAATAACGAATGTAGTTTTGCCTTTCATTGTTTTTGGCAGAGTTATCTTTTTACATTCAAATGTAGTATCATCAAGAGAAAGAAGATCATACCCACTCTTTCCAGGATCACGATAAAGGAGATTCTCAGAAACCCATTGAATCAGTTCTTCAAGTGCTCTTCCATTATCAAAGTTAGATTCTGAAGATTCGTTTTTGAAGTCTTTAGGACTATGCCGGGACAACCAAATATCAGCACGATTATTCTTATCAAAATTAAAAGTGCTAAACAGTGCTTTTACTTCTTCAATAGTTTTCATTTAAATTTACACTCCACCATAAGTTCAGTAAGACAAGCAAGCAAATTAATTTCCTGATCGGCAACAAAAGCTGATTGGTATTGATACTTAGCAATCAGCAGAACTGCCTGAGGAATCGTAGAAGGTTCTAAACTAACATAAAGATTGTCATAGATTGACCGGAAAATGTGAGAAGGTTCGTTATCCAAATTGTTAACGATCCACTTTTTAACAGTTGTAAACTCCTTTTGCTTAAGAGCAGTACTAAGTTCTTTAAATTTAATCTCAGTTAAATTTGAAAGAATACCACTATCAATCATTCCGCCAACAGAATATCGCTGGCACTCGTTGAGAGTGCGACGCCAGTCAGGGAAGAATTTGATGATTAGTTGGGGAAGTACTTTCTCATCATATTGTACACCCTCTTCCTCAAGTATAGACCGGATACGGTCGAAAAATCTTCCTGCAATTTGCTTCTTTGATTTTCCGGGGATTGCAAAATCAACGACTGCACATCTGGAGTGGAGAGGTTCGATGATTTTGTTTTTAAAGTTACAGGTGAAAATAAACCTACAGTTACCATGAAACGCCTCAATGTTCGCCCGTAGAGCGAGTTGAACATCGTGGGTTGTGTTGTCAGCTTCGTCAACAATGACGACTTTGTGCTTGGAGTCACTAGATAGTGATACGGTCGATGCAAAATTTTTGACCTTGTTTCGTACTGTGTCAAGATAGCGTCCTTCGTCAGATCCGTTAATAATAATGTAACTAGCACCTAGTTGTTCACAAAGTGCCCTAGCAACAGTTGTCTTGCCAATGCCTGCAGTTCCAGAAAGAAGAAGATTAGGAATCTGTCCACTTTCAAGAAACTGGTTAAAGGTTTCTTTTGTTTCCTCCGGGAGGATACAATCATCAATAGTCTTGGGTCGATACTTTTCAACCCAAAGAAATTCATTACGAGACATAAAATTTATTCAAGTGGTCGTACAAATTCGTTAGCAACCATATCGGTCGCAAACATTGTATCATACATGTACCGAACTGCAGATTCTGGAGTGGTATGGTCTCCACATGTAAACACATCGCAAACTGCCATACCTAGTTCTGGCCAAGTATGAATGCTAATATGGGACTCAGAAAGCATCGCAACAGCAGTAACTCCCTGTGGTTCAAATTTATGAGAAACTAGATCCAGCAAAGTGCTTTGAGCAAGTGTTGCAGAATTGATTAGCATTTCCCTAATATAAGATTCATCATCAAGAAGAGATGCCGAACAGTTCTTGAGGGTAAAAAGAATGTGCTTCATTGCCCATACACCGAATCAGGCTCTAGAGCAATGTAATACTCTAGTTTTTTAATTTGATCGCTAGGAGAAATTGCTTTGCAAAATTTTGCTGCCTTTTCGGTAATTTCTACTTGATAGTCCCCTGAAATAATTTTCATGTTTTCCATCTTAAGATTGAATGAAAACGGGGTCTCGGATTCTCCCACAACATAAGATACAGTATTAGATTCATCGTTATCTCGATCCTTAACGACTAAGCAAACATCTCCACCCCTAGACTCAAGACAAAGATCAGGAAGTGTAAAAACGTTAGAAGACTTAATTAAAGATTTAAGATCATCAGATTTTAGATTGAAAGAGAAGAGTGGGTTTGGAAATTTGATTTCGCTTTCAGGTGGACTTTCAATGATGTCTGGGTCAGCATAAAAGTATCGAACTTTAGTTCTATTACTTTTAATAGTCACGTAAGAAGAGTGCCCAAACTCAAGATCAAAATTTTCAAAAAGATCAAGTCCGTTCATAAATTGACTAAGATCATAAATGGCAAATGACTCAGGGAACTCTTCTTGAACTACAGCATTGCCATATACATTCTTGGTAATGGACATGGTAGCAATTCGATTGCCACCACGAATGTAAATAGAGTTGTTAATATCAGAAAAGTTTCTAAGAATGCTTTGCGTTGATTCTGACAGTTTCATAATCAGTGGTTATAAGGTTCACGAACAGCATTTTTATCATTGAAGTTCATCAGAAGAACTGCGTAATGCAAGATCTTCATGATGTCTCGACGAGCAGTACCCTTCTTATCGTACCGAGAAGCATACTTAAGAATGTTACTCCTACAGAATGCCTCACCATCCCCACAAGCTTCAATCAGATCAAGTGTTTGGATTTTATCATCTCCAGCAGAATAGTGCTGGTTGTAAGTCCCCCGAATATACTCAAGCAATTCTTTTACAATTGCTTCTTCATTGTATTTCCAAGGAGTGCCTTTGGATTCATTAATAATGTCAGTCATGTTGTTGTTAATAAGAAACTCGTAATCGCTGTGCCCCCAAGGGCGCATACCATAATCAATGTCTTCAGACATTTTCAATTCATCGTAAAGTAAAGACCAAGAATTTGTCATTAGTATTGTACCAGATTAATTTGAATTAGTCAATAGCAGGTTCTGAGAACTCAACATCAACATCTACTTTATCATAAAGATCCATAAAAGATTGCTTGGTTTCATCATCAAAGCGATTGAGACAAACCTTGATTGCCTTTGCCTTGTCATTGAAAATGCTGTAGGCACGAATGATGTGAGTCAGACGGCGAGTGCTGATGATCTCATCAATAGCACCCTCATAGAAGGTCTTGCGAATCATTTGTGCCCAGTCAGTAAGACGTTGACAAAACTGGCGGTCTTGAATACCAAGATCAAGGGAAATGCCCTCAAGGATCTTTCTCTCAGTACTTGCTGAAGGATACTCTTGCTCAAAAGTTACAGGGAATCGCTCAAGGAATGCTTCGTTGAGAACGTTAGTGCCGATGAAACGTCCATCATCAGAACCTTTTCCCTTAGTGTTAGCAGTAGCAAATACATTGAATCCAGAAGCAGGACGGACATACTTACCAATCTTTTTCAGGAATACACCTTTGCCTTCTAGAATAGACTGAAGGCAGAGGATTTTGTTGGAAGCAAGGTCAATCTCATCTAGAAGAAGTACAGCTCCACGTTCCATAGCTTCGATGACTGGACCATTATGCCAAACAGTTTCGCCGTTAACAAGACGGAAACCACCAATAAGATCATCCTCGTCAGTTTCAATGGTGATGTTAACGCGAACCAGTTCTCTATTTAGAGCAGCACATGCCTGTTCAACAGAGAAGGTTTTGCCGTTGCCGGAGAGACCAGTGATAAAAGTGGGGTAGAAGATACCAGACTGAATGATCTTTTTGACATCAGAAAAGTTCCCGAACGGGACAAAAGTATCGTCTTTAACAGGAATCAAAGCACTTTCTTCCCGATCGGTAGCAGCAGGTGCATCATACACACGTTGAAGTTCTTGAGCAGTCAGGTTCCAACGACCATGACCAGTTTTATATTGCTCAAGTCGTTTAGTAATAGTGGGATAAGAAACATTAAACTCTCGGCAAGCAGCATTGACAGCATCGCCGCCAAACTCATTACCATAGTTTTCCGAAAGGAAGGAGATTAGTTCGTTGACGTTGAGGTTAGACATGCGAGGCATTTGTCCTTGGTGTGTTTCGTTGACTTTCATAGTATAAGGGAAATAGTGGGGATCAGACGACCCCCGTGGACAGTTCATCAAGCGACCATGCTGATGAAGGATGACAAAACTTTCTTGTTAGTCGATTTTGCTTTAAGAGACTTTTTAAATGCTGTACGAATCTGTGCCTTAGTTGCATCATCAGAAACTTCAAACTCATCGGATTCATTCAAAGTTGTAGATGCAATTGCATACAAAGCAGAGTAACCATTGTCTTTAATTTCCCAGAAACGCTCTTTAGACCAACGCTTCTTCATTTGATCGCTGTATTCGTAAGCATAGTTATAAAAGAAATTACGAACATCACGACTAGGAAGAACGCGAATACCAATAAGGTTAACTTCAGGGAAATTATCTTTGAGATTTTCAAGCAGAATTTTAGTAACACTTCCTGTCCAGGTATGTTCATTGTATGCAGGTCGATAAACACGTCCAATCTTACGATCTCGGATTTGACAAGAAGGATTCAAATGAGCTCGACCCCAATAATCATCATTACTGTTGTATTTTTTAGTTTTATTTACCCGTGCAATACCTGCAGATTCTCCATCCGTCAGGATAACAGCATTTACTTTTTGAAGATTATTCTCTTTAATGAAATTAGGAATAAGTTCGCGAAGAGTAATCAAAGATTCATTTAACGGAGTTCCAGACAATCCAAATCCAGGAGCAACATAATCCCAACAACGTTTTTGATGATAGAACGCCATAGAGAACAAGTTACGACAATCTTTATCTAAATCTTTTGCCGATCTTTTGTGGGAAAGCAGGTTGAGCATCCGAAAAGAACGAGCCAGATAAAGAGTATTGTTCTCTAGTTCCTGAATCTCAGATCCATCATCACTATAATCAAAATGCTTATCAGCATATTCATAAGTAAATGCATATGTCTCAAAGGGAATGTTTACCTTCTTACAGAACCAAACAAGATTAAGAAGTTGCTTGACAGTATCAAGAATGAAATCTTGCATAGAACCAGACCAGTCAAGAACAAAGATAAGACCATGGTTTTTACCATCAGGAAGAACCGTAATCTTCTTGAACAAATCTTCGTTATATTTGTAAGTGTGTAATTTAGTGGTGTCTAGAACTCCAGTGCGAGAAACTGATGCTCTAGAATAAGCATCAGCAGATTTTTTGCACTCAAATTCTTTAACAAGATAGTTAACACCGCTAGCAGCTTCTTTGCGATATTTAAAGTACTCAGAATCTACATGTACTTGAGCACCTTTCAGTTTATCATTATCAACACTCCATTCATGAATAGACTCAGAAACTTGCTTAATATCAATAATTACGTTTTCTAAAATAAGTTTTGGAAACTCAATGTAAGTGGTGTCCATCACAGAGTGGTCAATCAATTGCTCTTGGTTACGCTCAAATGCAGAGTCAGTCTTAGAATCAAACTCATCATTTTTTTCACCAGCAGAAGAAATGCCACTGTATTCAGAATCATCAGCAGCACCATCAGATGCTTCTGAATGCCCTTCAGAATCGCCAGGAAGAGCGTCCTGATCTGCTTCAGATGGTTTCACTTCAACAGTGCTTCCATTGGACGACTGCTGCTGATTAGAGACTTCTGGAGTTACATCCACTTTCTCTTGTTGTTTACTCTTAATAAAATTAAAGATCAATTTAGAAATCTCAAGAACATCATCAAATGTTTTTGCAGTTTCTACCATGCGAACAAAATCTTGTTCAGTATCACTAAACGGAACCGCAGCAAAAGTACCAACCTTAAAGTGAATATTAATTCTGTCAATAAAATTCAGCTTACTAAGATCTTCATTAGCAATGCTGAAAAAGTCATCATCAAAAAGTTCTTTGTATCCTTTGTAAAAGGTTTTAGCAAATCCAGGAAATTTAATCTTCATCATACGCTCAATGCGAGCGTCTTCTACAACATTAACAAAGGAGGGTGGAACATCTGCATACTCATCTACATGCCAATCTAAATTTGGAGTATACAATGCATGTCCAACTTCATGTCCAACCAGAAGATCATAAACAATAGTAGATGCTTTCCTCCACATAGGCAGGGTCAACACACGCTCTTGTACATCAAAAGATGCAGTGCTTACTTGCTTGTGCTCAACAATTAGATTCTCAGTGGCAAGCAACCTGGCAAGGTTATCTTTGACTTGGTGGGTAAAGATCATCATGAGAAGATTGAATCGGTATGGGCATATTGTACAAAAAAGGTCGCCCCTTAGGACGACCCATGTGACACTTCTTGAACTGTTTCAGGCGTGCTTTTGCCTGACGCAGTGCTTGTGGTTTTAACTTTCGTTTCTGATCTTTCTTGGAATGGTGTTGCCAGTTAGGAAGCTGAGTCATTGGACTGAAAAGGTTTAGAGAAGTTTTTGACCTTCTTGAACTGTATCACATTATCAAACTTGTCGTGCAAAATATCCTGCTTATGTGAGATAACGAAAACATTGTTACCCTCGGTAATGTTTCTGAGGATGTTGATGAAGTCGGCAGTTCCGTTACTATCTAGCGAACTGTCAAATACTTCGTCCAAAATGAGAAGGTTGGTATTGACTGAGTTCTTCAGTTTAGCAACCTCTCTCCAAGTAAAAAGAAGTGCTAGGTCGATTCTCATCTTTTCGCCCTCAGAGAATGAAGCATAAGAAAACTCATCTCTAAATCGCGACTTAATGGTTTCGTTGAATGTATCGTCAAGATTAAAGTTAACATAGAACTCAAGTTCTTGAAGGTACTTGTTAATCAACGTATTCATTACGGGAAGATACTTACGAATAATAGTGCTCTTAACACCTCCATCCTTAAGAATGTCAGCAATGATTTTTAATTCCGTTTGCTTCTTAATAAGTTTTCTGCGTTGAAGTTCTTGAGATTTTCCTTGCTCAATTAGTGTTTTAGTCTTTTCTGTTTCGGCATCAATAAGATCACCATTTGAATTAATTGACTCAATCTCAGCAAGAATATCTTTGATTCTTTTTTCATTCCATTCTACTTCTTTTAATGCCTCTCGGATCTTAGACTGAGTTGAACTAATAGAATCTAGAATCTCATTCTTTTTAGATAATAGTTTAATTACTTCTTTACGATCACTATCAAGTTTTTCAAGTGCGTTCTCAAATTTTTCAATCTTACCAGAAGTTTCCAGTACCTTAGCATCTTTAAGTTCTTGACTTATTTCCTGATTGCACGTAGGACAACTTGCATGATTAGTAAAAAATTTCTGCTCCTTTGCCAGTTCTTTTATCTTACTAGAGAATGTAATGTCATACTCTTTAAGTTTATTAATTTTGGTATCGACATCAGCATACTCTTTAATTTTATCATTCAAAGAATTCAATTGAACTTCATACCCTTCAGCATCATCTTTCTTGAGTCGTATACTTTCCTCAAGAATTGAAATAGTGTTTTCTTTTTCTTCAATGTTTTGCTGACTTTGATCCTTAAGGTTTTGGATGTACTTACGCTGAACTTCTACCTTTTCCTTAAGAATAGAAACAGCATATTCAAGTTCCCCAACCTCTTCCTTTATAACCTTAACTCTATCTTTAAGAATCACATTCATTGTAGAAAAGATTCTAATGTCAAGGATGTCTTCAATAACTTCTCTGCGACCTGCTGCAGGTAACTGCATAAAAGGAACAAATGTTGAAGATCCTAGAACCACAATCTGAGTAAATGATTTGTAATTAAGCTTGAGAACATTCTGCTCTAACCATTTTTGCTGATCATTTGTTGCTGCTGCTTGGTCCAGTTTTTTCCCATCTTTGTAGATTTCAAATACTGTTGGTTTTATACCTCTTACGATTTTCCAATCAATGTTTCCTACAGTAAACTCAATTTCAACTTTCAGATCACCAGAGTTTATAGAATTAACTAACTGTGGTTTATTGATCTTACGGAAAGGTTTATTGAAAAGACCAAAACATAATGCATCAAGTATAGTAGATTTACCTGCTCCGTTCTCTCCAATGATTAAAGTCTTATTGTGAGAGTTAAGATCAATTGTAGTGTAGTTGTTTCCAGTAGAAAGAAAGTTTCGCCATTTAATAGTTTTAAATTCAATCATCAGCTGTTGGTGGAATAATAATGTCGTTTGGGGTTACAATACAATAAGCGTATCCGTTCTCTTCGCAAATATGAATGGCAACATCGTCTTCAACTTCAACAACAATCATTTCAGGATAATCATCTGCTGCCAATAATTCACAATGCCTTTCGGCATCTTCTTCACTTTCAAACAAATACAAAATATTTTTAGTATCAAAACTCGGTGCATAAGCACCTTCAGATTCATTTCCTTTGATTGTAAGAATATACATTATTCTAACTGTAGTGATTCTGAATATATAGATCCTATGATAGATTTTAGCACATCTTTATCATCATAGTCTAGTTCATCAACATAGCGTTCAAGGAATGAAAGTGTACCCTCTATTTCTATGTCACCTTTAGGGTTTACTACATCGTTGGTGTTGTCAATAATCTTTAAGTCATGAACTCCACATTGATATAGACGTTCAATAATATCATCGTAAGCAAAATAATTAGTACGTTTTTCTACAATAAGTTTTACAAATTTATTTTGATATTCATTAACATCAATCTTAGTAGGATCATCAATAGTATCGTTATAATAAATTTTCTCAAACATGTTAATGGGATTCTTAACAAAGTTTAGTTTTAAACTTTCAGTGTCAAACAAATGGAATCCTCTTACATCTCCATAATCATTCCAATACATCTGGTAAGGATTACCCAGGTAATATACGTTACCATAATTAGAGCGATGGTGGAAGTGCCCAGAAAATACTTTCTTAAATTTTGAAAACACATCTGGACTCATACCGTGCTCCATTACATATCCCTTATGTGCTTCAAATCCAGAAATCTCAAGATGACCCATAGCAATCTTTGCTTCAGTATTAGCAATCTCCTCAAAGGTTTCGGTCTCATTATCGACACAGATCCAGGGAATAAAGCATATTGGTAAATTACCAATCGTAATTGTTATTGGTTTAGTAATGTGAAACACATTTTCATATTCACTTAACAGAATATTGACTGCATTCAAATCAAGAGTGTTCTTGTAATAAGAAGTGTGGTTACCTACTACTGTGTATACAGAGATATCTCGTTCAGCAAGTTTGTCATAATAATTTTTCTTTGCCCAATCGAGTGACCAAAAATCAATCGACTTACGATTGTCAAAGGTATCACCAAGATCAAACACAACAGAGATGTTGTGCTTATCTAAAGTTGGGAAGAATACTTCGTCATAAAATTCTTTCATGTAGTCATGAAAAATCTGACTACCTTTCCTCATACCAAAATGCTGGTCAGTAATAATAGCAACTTTCATCAATACCTCATCTTCTGTTCAAGGGAATTCTTAATCTGCTCGTAGGAAGCTTCACACCCATATTCATCTCCACTGAATACTTCGGTAAACCCAGATTTTTCAATCATCTTATTCTTAATATCAACTTGCTTTTTCTCTTTTTGTATTCGTCTAAGAAAAGCGTAGTAAATAATTTGAGTAAAATAGGCAAATGGATTAGTTGACTTTGCCGGATCAAAATTGTCGATGTAAGTAATACAGTTCTCAATCCCGTCACCGATCATGTCATCCTTAAACATGTAGTTGACAAAGTTTGGTTTGTAAGAAAGATGCTGAGCAATCTTCAAAAAGCATCCACCAATGTACTCACCAACTGGTGGTTTGTCGTCGCCAGTTTTTTGTGCTTCATTTACCTTCTTCTTATACTCAACAATTGCTTGTAAGAAGTCTTTGTTGTTTACGTAATGTTCTTTTTGTCTTGACATTAGATTCTATGTTTTCTTCTCTGTAGATCATAGCACATATTAAGGGGCTTGACAAGACCCTTGGATCTGTGTATAATAACACGGTCAGGGTTCAGAAAACAGCTTTAAATAAGCTTTAATACATACTAAGATTCTTTATTATCCTTAGTATCCATTAAGAATATCTCTTCAAGTAACTCTCTAGCATCATCAATAGATGCTATGAGACCCATATCCTTATTGAGTTCTACTTTACCTTTAGAGTTTTTATAGTTCTTAGATCTACTCTGTTTCTTTTTCTTTTCATTCATTTCCAGTTTTAATAAACTCTCTTTATAGAACTGAACTGGTAAACCTTCTATTTCAGTAATAGTAATAATGTCATTACCTGAAATAAAAAACTCGGTCTCCCTTGCCATCTTCATCCAGTATTTAATTTTCAATCCCTGAATAACACCAGGGATATCTATTTCTTCGACTTCAATGGGATGAGAAATTAAGAGGTAGTCCTCTACAGGATCTGCCTCTTTTACCAAACATAAAATTTCTTCATTTGTTTTTAGTTTTATATTTGCGAAAAATGGTTCCATACTTACGATTTTAGTTTTACATTTATGATCTCGTAATCAAAATTTTCTTGATTGTAGATTTTTACCCTTTCAAATAGATGCTTAAGTGTGTAGTTAGGATTGCTACTATCTTTTGAAGTATCATCTGCTATATCATAAAGAACTGCGGCATTTTTATTATCGCCTTTTCGTAGTACTCTACCAATTGATTGCAGATTTCTTACCCTTGATTTGGAAGGACTTGCAAAGATAATGTTGTGTAAATTTTTAATATTAATTCCAGTAGAGAAAGTTCCGTAACTAGCAATAATAATTGCATTGGATTCTTGTTCGGTAATAGATCGGATTTGCTCCCTATCTTTTACATCAACACCACCGTGTACGAAGAAAACTTTTCTACCCTCTTTAGCACTACTATTTATCAATTCAAAAAGTGGCTCGCCGTGACGCTCCACATAATTAAAAAGAACAAGAGTATTGCCTGCTAGATCTAAAGAAAGATTTTTGATGAAATTATTTCTCTTGGGATGAGACACAAGATAATCTATCTCTTCATGATAACTATCAAATTTTACATGATTGTGTCTTAGAGAAATAATTTTAATTTTTAACCTAGACAAATGACCTTGCTTAATAAGATCGTTTGTATTGGTTATTTTTTGATGAGGACCAAATAGACCTTCTAATACTAATTTATTTGTTTTACTTCCATCCAATGTACCGGTAAACCCTACACGATACTTTGCATGATGAAGCTTAGTTAAAATGTCTGTTAAAGATTTTGCTTTAAACAGATGTGCTTCGTCTCCAACTACTGCAGTAAAATTTTCAAAAAACTTTCTTTTTTGTTTGTATACTGATTGCCATGTGGTGATAGTGATGGGTTTGTCGGAAACCTTTTCAAATCCAGCATATACTTTATGACAATGTTCTTCTGCATCCCAACCATACTCAATAAAGTCTTTATACATTTGTTCTACAAGAGATGTAGTTGGGACTACGATCATAATCTTTTGTCCAGTTTCTTGAAGAAAACGAACAATAGAATAAATCATAAATGATTTCCCAGACCCTGTAGGGGATACGATTAATCTACGCTTTTTTCTAAGTGCTTCGTAAATTGCTTTATATTGATAATCTCTTGCTTTTAATGTTGTAAATTTTTTAACAAAAGATTTTACACCATCTAAAGATACCAACTCATCTTCTTCATTTGCCATGCCGAAAAATTCATTATCAGCATAGTCATAATGATACCCACGTTCTTGGCAAAACTGTTCAATATATTCCCTGAGACCAGCATAAATCTCGCCAGTCCCAGGAGAATACAATCTAATTTTTCCATCCCAATACTTGTTTTTGAAGGCAGGCATAAACTGTGCGCCTTCAACATCAAATGTAAAGTGGTCAGATAATTCGTATGAAATGTGTGGTAAAGTTTTCAGTTGAAGATAAACTTCATTTTTCTTTCGGATAATAACATCACTCATCTATACCTCTTGAATATCGTAACCAATCAATTGCATTCTTAATTTGGAATGATCGATTGTTAATATTATTTAGAATGTCTTTTAATGCCCCTTCTATTTTATCGTAAAGATCCAGTACAGCTTGTGCTTTAATTATTTCTGGATCACCTTTAATATAGATCGGTACTTCAGTCTTGATAATTTTATCGTCGGGTGCAGTTTCTTCTCTACCCATATAGAAACTGTACTTTTGCAAATACAGTCTATTGTATTCGTATTCTTTTTCTTTCTTTAGAAGTTGTATTCTTAAATACTTGTCTAACCATTTGGAATGAAGAAAAGGTATTCTCCTTGCTTCTTCTCCCAAATCATCACCCATAACAGAGTCTTCGTGCCACTCGTCAATAAATTGTTGATAAAGATTCATAGAGTTAATTGTTTGTCAAATTTGTCTAATAATTTAAAATAAGTATATCTAAAAGTTGCAGATGCTGTCAAGTAATTAATAGTGTCTGTATCTGTAGTAAACCGTAATGAACTTAATCCTACAGGAAAAGCATCAAAAAATTTGACCTTGAACGATGTGTTGTAGTTACTGGTTAACACATTCAATACAATATCTACCTGATCTACATTCCAGTTTTCTTGAAATTTTTTATCTACTTGTTTTTGTACAAAATCTCTCCATTGAGTAGATTTTTGCGGGTAAGTAATACCTACCATCCAATCATGAATTAATGCGTAATTTACACATCCTTCATCTACTAAAAAATTTACAGTCAGATCTTCATAATTTAATTTATCTCCGGACAGTTGAATATCATTGTATGGAGTTGCTTGCACTGGATTGTTCATGGAAATACCAGGAATTAGTGCTTCATTACATTGATAGTCAACTTTATCGAATCCAGGTAAATCTAACTTGAATCCTGTAGGTGATAAGAAATTAGCGTTGTAGTCTGACATTAGTCTTAGTATTCACATTTATATTTATAGGCATAAAAAAAGACCCCCGAAGGGGTCCAGTAAAATGTGAATGGATCACATGAGGTTCTTAACAGAAACTCTTCTGTAGTATACGTTAGAACCAACGTTGCCAGCTGCAAGAGGATCTGCATTACTGGTAACATCGGTAGCACCCTTAGCAAATGGGTTCAGGACCATGCCATAGCGGGTCTTGAATCCGATGCGTGGCTGGAAGTCCTCAGCACCAACGCTACGTACCATCTGCAGAGGTACATATGGGCAGTAGAACATACCTGCGTCATAAGGTGAAGTACCCTTATAACCAACAACGTAGTAGTTGTTGCCAGACTGAGATCCTGTACCACCACGGGTAACAGTTGCATATGGGTCAACATATACACGGAAACGACCATTCAGAACACCAGCAAAGGTGTTACCGGTGTCGTCTACTTGGAGGCGGTTGTTGCCTTCCAGAGCAGGGGTGTAATCAAGTACGCCTGCCATTGCCAGTGCCGAAGCAACGTCAGCAGAGCACATGATCATGTTGCCCTTTCCTCTACGAGTCTCTTGTGCAATTTTGTTAGCATCACGCTCGATTTGGAAGAGAAGACCTTTGAACTTCTCAACTGACCAACGACCGTTGGAGTCAACGTCCATGTCGAAAATGCCTTGGTTAGCAGTTTCGATTTCAGCACCACGCTTAGCAGACTTGTAGATGGTACGAACGATTTCTCTGTTGATTTCAGCAAGAATTTCAGCAGAGAGGATGTTTGCCAGCTCCGACTCAGCATCAAGACCGTGGATAGCACGAAGGTCTTGTGCCAGTTCGATGCTGTACGATGCCTTCAGAGCACGGGACTTAGCAGTTACCGAGACTTTCTCGATACCGAATCCCATCTCACGGAAGTCAGGAGTAGCGCCATCGCTATCAAGACCTTCTGCAACATCGGTTCCCATTGCTACGTCAGCGCCATAACGTGCCTGACGAGTTGCTTCGTTATCACCGAAAACGTCGTTAAGAACAGCAGGGTTGTCACCAGTAATGCCAATGTTAGCAGCAGGATCAGTACCAGCAGCACCCGATTGACCTGTCTTGACTTCGTTGTAGAAAGTTTCGGCGCCGTTCTGATCATCATACTTCGCACGCATTGCGAAGATCAGACCAGTAGGACCTGACATTGGTTGTACGCCTGCGAGGTCGTATGCAACCAGATTAGGCATCGAACGACGGATCATCGAGATCAGTACTGGATCGAAACCTGCAACAGGACCTGCTACTGCAGCATCAGAACTGAAACCAGCAATACCAACGCCAGCGCCAGTTGCCGAATTTGAACCTGTTGTAATTGTTGCTTCCGAGAGGATCTGACGCTCTTCGCGTGAAATACGCTCTTGGTTTTCAAGCAGGATCGAAGTGACAGCTTTCTTGTAGTTATCTTCAATTCTTGGAAGATCACCGTGATCAAGAACAGGTGCCCACTTCTCCTGGAGTTGTTGGGAAATACCTAACATTGTTTTCTCCTTAATGGGGGTAGTAAGTGGTTAATTAATTATTTTTCCAACGGGAAATTGCTGCTGCATAAGCAGCCATTGGACCCTCTACGGGCGATGCAACTTCTCCAGTTGCAATGTCTTCCTTCAGTTCAACCTTTGCCTTAGGGAAATAATTTTCCTTGATGGTCTCCAGTTTATTCTTGAAGGACTCTGCGGAATCGTACTCAACGCCTTCTGCAAGAGAAGCAAGCTTCTCTGCTTGGGTTTGTGCAAGACCCTTAGAAACTTCAGCAATCGTTGCCTCTTTTACGAAAGCATTGATTTTGCTGTTGAGTGACATGTTGGTTTCAATCTGCTCATTGAGCTTTGCTTCCATCTCATCTAATTTTTCTGTCATCTCGTCCATAACATTATATTTCTCTTCAGGGAGTTCTACATAATTTTCTTCAAAAAGTTGCTTCATTTTGAGCATCATTGTTTCAGCCATTTCCAGCTTGATGCCATTGTGGAGTTCGATTTCGTTCTCTTTCTTCCACTCTTCAGCAACATATGAGAGGAACTTGTCCATCTTCTCAGCAAGTTCCGACTTAACGGTTTCTACTTGCTCAGAGAGGCGTGCCTCAAATGCTTCTTCAATCTTCTTGGTTTCTTCAGCAATCTTGGACTTGACTGCTGCGGTGAAGATTGTACGTGCTTTTTCTTGGAATTCTTCGGAGAGTTCTTCACCAGTCAGAAGTGCATTAACATCTTCTTCAACGGAGAAGGATTCGGTTTCTGTAGTTTCTGCAACTACTTCACCTTCTACTTCCTCTTCTTCCTTCATCTTCTTAGGTGCGGTATCACCAGCAGAAGCGTGTGCAGTATTCTGATCGCTTACTTTTGATGTACCTTTATTTGCAATCTTGGAAGAATTGTCATCTGCTTTATAGTTCTGGTTGGTAGGACCACCCAGATCTTCTTTAGATGAATCTTGAGGTGCAGGCAGATCTAATTTTTGCATTCCATCTGCTTTACCAGCACCATCAGTTGGCGCCTTCTCTGCAAGAGTTTCTTCTGCGAAAGATTCAAATTTCTGGTCAACTGATGCTGACATGTGCTAGTTCTCCTAATATAGTCTATGTTTTGCTATAATTTATTTATAAATCTATTCCTTTTAAGAATTTGGCAAACGCGGAAACTTTAGTCTCTTGGAGATTGTATAAAGTTGCAGCGTCTATTTCTTTCTTAATTGAATTGATATGGCGTTCTGTAAGAATGCCGTTGTTCCAAACCCACTCCTTTCCTTCCATGATACCTTCAACAAAAGCATCAGGGGCAGAAGGATCTGCTACAATATCAGCAGCAGTAGCAAGCATGAAATCATCACGAACATAACTTGCACCACTTTTTTCAGAAAGTGATCCAACACCTCTGGATGAAACACCAAGGGTTACCCCTTCATCAATTAAAGTTTTTGCAATTCTACCCATAGGGGTATCAAGAAGCTTTGCTTTACCGATGTAATTAGTTCCTTCTTTTACGAGTGAAATAATTTTGTGTGACGCACGGTCAAGATTTACAGTAGGACCTTCTGGGTGACCCAGTTCTCCTAATGCACGATTTTTAGAAATGTATTGTTCATTATACCTATTAACTTCCTTATCCAGGACGTTCATAGGATAAACTCTACCGTTTCTATTTTTAATCTCAGACTGTAAAAAGATTCCTTCGATGAAGTGATTCTTCTCAGAACCATTTCCTTCTACCAGAAATTTTACATCTTCAATCTGTTCCGTTATCAGTTTCATCTTGGGTTTGTTCGGGTTCGGTTTCTAAATCTTTGAACAAATTTGCACCAACTTTCTCTTTTTCAAGAGTAAGGATTTGTGCTGCTTTATTCATAATGATATCTTTGACAGCATCTGAAGCATCAGCAAGCTGATCCCTCATAATCATGTCAACAATTTTATTGGGTTCCATAATTAACCTCGATACTATTTAGTGTTTGAATTTCCTGACGTTTTTGGTGCAGGAGGATTCTTCATTTGGTCTATTTGTGCTCTTTGAGTTTCTAATTCAAGATCAGCAGTTTGCTTCTCTTGGGCAATTTGATCAAGAGGATCAATAACTTGTCCCGCCTTGATCTCATTATTTATCTGTTCTTTCATCTCTTCAATTTCTTTTTCAGTAAACTGAAGGAGTTGACGCATTACATATTCTTGGGAGAAATACTTTCCAACATAAAGATCTAACTTGTCAAGAACTTCCATTTTCCTATCAAGCATATCAAGATCTGCTTTTTCAGAAAAATGATTATCATACAAGAAGTCATATTGAATATGCTCCTTCATTTCTTCCCAATCTTCGGGTGCAATAACACCTTTCAGAATGAGTTGTGTTTTAAGAAGGTCGTGTAAAAGATCAGAGAACTTTTTACGAAGACGACCTACAAATTTTGTAAATTTAATTTCATCTCTATTGATTTCTTCTGACTTACCAAGATCAAAAGATTTGTCACTTTCTAATCTAGAAGGTGGAACATTAAGAGCTTTATATACCTGCGTTTGAAAATACTTAATGTCAGTAAGTTCTCCAAGATTCTGACCACCAGGCAGTGTAGTAATTTCTGTACCACGACCACCTTCACGACGAGGTAACCAGAAATCTTCAAGCATACTCATATGCTTTTTGTCATCACGAACTTCGCCAGTATTAGAATCGTATACTAACTTATTTCTATAACGCGACATAACATCACGTAGATATTGCTCTGCCTTTACCTTTGGAAGATTGCCGACATCAATGTAGAAAATTCTACGTTCGGGTGCTCTTGACAAACGATAGATAACAATGCTGTCCTCAAGCATTCTAAGTTGATTCAGATACTTGATTGCTTTGTGGAGATAACTTAATGTAATGTTTCTACCTTGATCTAAAATACCAGAGGTGACAGATGCAATAGCATCTTTTGCAATTTTAATTCCCTGGTTAGTAGA
>Ga0255751_10001402_pt1 | contig 22941 bp, 25 predicted proteins | sample 071ome_20_FD_179951 | JGI IMG/M metagenome (GOLD analysis project Ga0255751, IMG submission 179951) | Coastal salt marsh microbial communities from the Groves Creek Marsh, Skidaway Island, Georgia - 071412BT metaG (version 2) | ecosystem: Environmental > Aquatic > Marine > Intertidal zone >... | reverse complement strand
ATATCCAACTACTGCTGTTGGCTTTGAAATCTCCACCAACTGAGAATATAAACTTGTATCCTTCTACATTCATTTCTGGTATATTATCTTTGCCTCTGTCGCCACCGTTGCAGAATATATACTCGTGTTCGTGTCCGAATGCATCTCGAACTTGTATAAGTCCTTGTGTTACACTACCGTCTGTGTCATCTACGCCATACACATTGTCTACCATATGCATACGTTCAAGTATAACAGAACGTTCTTCGAAAGGCATAAAAGGCCTGCCCTTCTTTCTTGTTAACCATTCGTCGCTGTTTACAAGTACAACTAGTTTGTCGCCATATGCGGCGGCTGATTCTAATAAATTTATGTGACCGGAATGTAGAGGATCAAAGCCTCCGCTGACTACAACTATCTTGCTCATAACGATATTTATGTGGCACTAAAATAGATTTAAAAACTTTTGGTAAAATTGTATGTTTAGTTCTCTAGACTCGTCGAGGTAACCTGCTGGCGGCAAATTTATTTTTACATCTTGCCACTTAGTAATATGCTCTAGAAAACTAGGAGGATATTTCATATGATCAAATTTTACACTCCAACTTAATACTCTAACATCTTTTCCTAAAAGTTGTGCCCAATATGCTCCATGATAACTGTCAGTTACTACTGTATTTGCAGAGCCTAAAAAAGAAATTACTTTATCAAAGTCTTTTTCGCTATTTGACATTACTATGTCGTTTTTAGAAGGTTGAAACTTAGATTTAAACGCATGGGTATAAAAGACAACCTCGTTTTTTATTTCATATGTTTTATCAAATGCAGGATGCATACAAGACACGCATGGAAGGTATGTATCATAATGACCGTGAATCCAGTCGCGTATTCCTACTAGACTTGCTTTCTTAATCCAATTAGGATAATATACATCGTCTTTAGTTTTTTGTATATGTTTTTTTCCAAAGTTATGACCTATGCCCCATAGCGCACTTATTTTAGGTTTTTTATCTAAAATACGATCTATATGTAATTGAAACTTTTTGTGTATAAGGCCGCCGCCGCCTACAATTAAAGCATCATCAGATGTTAGAGAATTGTTATGTATAAGTTCTTCGCTGTGTAGGTTTTTAAATTTAAAATAACGACTAGGATTACACCAATAATCACCTATATTAGTTTTGTCTTTTCTATGTAGTTCGTAAATTTTCATTCCGATAAAAATTTTTCAATATATTTTTTTAAACTATGATTAGGATGCCAGCCTAATGCTTTAGTCTTATCTGTCACAACATCTGATGTCATTCTGTTACCTTGACGTTCTGGAAGTATTTCTATATCAGTTCCAAACATTTTAGCAACCTCTAGTATAGAAAAAGATTCGTCACTTCCAATACCAAATTCATCACCATATCCGTGCTCTCCGATTAATACTAAAGCATTGATAATATCATCAATGTATGTAAAGTTTCTTTTTTGTGTCCCGGGAGAAACTACTGTTAGAGGTAGCCCTTGTTTATACTTTTCTTTAAATAATGCTATTAGTGTGGCATATTTTCCTGTGCTAATTTCTCTTGGACCGTAAACATTATAAAAATATGTAATTGCGTAAGGAAGATTAAACCAATTTCCATAGTTGACTACTAATTCTGTATTCGATGCTTTTGTATATGCATATGGAGAAGCGTTACGTCCTAAACCGCCGTCACCAAACTTTGTACTGCTTCCAGAATATACAACCTTACAAGAATTTTTTCTAGCAAATTCTAAAACATTAAATGTTCCAACAGTGTTATACTCGTGTACTAAATCAACATCAGAAAAACTTTGTTCTACTCTAGAATATTCTCCTAAATGATAAATTATATCTGGAGAGAATGTTACTAATTTAGAAATGTCTTTTGTATCACCTTTGATATAAGTTACACTGTCAAAATGGTTATTAACTAATCCAGTAAAATAATTGTCTAGACTATAAACTGTGTTACCTTCTTTTGCTAATCGTTCACACAAATGACTTCCAACAAAGCCAGCACCGCCTGTTACTAAAATTTTTTTCATACCTGTATATTATTATAATAGCTACTTAACTTATTTGTATAATGCAATAAAAAACTTTGATCCATAAACTGAGGCTGACTACAATTCCATTCTATAGGCAATTCTTTACTATTCTCTGGATAGTCGTGCAAGTATTCAATAACGTGTCCGTTTTCGCCGGGAGCCTTAAATCTTTTTTCGATTGGTCTATTTCTGTTTTTTAATACTGTTTGTATAAATTTCTTACCTATTTCGTCTGTTTTAATTATTAAAAATCCGCTGTTAGGCCTATTGCTAATACCATTAACATAAAAAATGCTATTGTCGTCAATAACTGATCTTATATTAGGCGTATTGGGTTTAATTTCAATATCTATATCGATAACAACCACATAATCGTAATCGTCAAAGTGTTGTAATGTACTAGATAACTTACGCCAATACCACTCTGCACGAGTTTGACCTTCTTTTAACGGCTCTCCGTCTATAACATAATCTATATCGTACTTTTTACAGTATTCTAAATGACTCTTATAACAACGATCATATTTTTCTAAATAATCGTCAGATGCTGTACAACAAAATTTAATCTTCATAGTTTTTCCTTATAAATTGTATCTAAGCGTGTAGGTTCAGAATAAATTTCATATCCGATACTTAGCATAAGTTTATCTAATTCTGCTTTTGACCATATAGAATGGCTAGCATTTTTACTCTTAGTTTCTAACATAATCCAAGGCTTACATCTTTTAATAGTTTCCAATGCTCCTTGAATTACATAACCTTCGTGTCCTTCGACATCTAATTGTATTAAATCAACGTCTTTTAAATCAAAGCTATCAATTGTAAGTTGTGGAATGGATCCTTCACCTAATACTTTATATCCTCCGATATTTTGTACTTTTTCTATTCTTACCGGTTCTGTACTATTTCCTATAGCACTTTGATATTTGTAAATATTGTCTTGTTTTGCATTGTTACATAAGCAGTAAAAATTATCGGTACTTGGCTCAAAGGTTATTACTTTACTAAAATGTTTTGAAAAATAAACAGGATAGATACCGCAATTTCCGCCAGCTTGTATTACAGTTCTTTTTGATTTGCATAGCGATAGAATTTCGTCCAGCGAATTTATAATATCAGGTTTGTGGAAGTGTTTCCAGACTCCTATATCTTCTTTTGGCCATAGCCAATGTTTTCCGTATACATTACTATCTCTTCTTATAAATTTATCTTCATACATCTAACACATCCAACAACTTATTGTGAGATAGTTGATTTTTTGAAATTACGTAACTTGCAAATTTAGGCTCGTTTGTAATAAACGATAATATATAACCTTTACTTTCAACAAAGTCTTTAACTGCACGATTAACTTCAAATCCCTTTTGAGTAAATGTTCCGGGTAACCAATCGTGTCCCCAAATGTAGCCATCTTGTTTAACTTTACTATCATATGCTTCTAAATCTTTTAAACATCCTTCGTAACTGTGATCAGCGTCAACATATACCCAGTCAAAATAATTATCTTCAAATTTTTCAGAGGCTGCTGTACTAAAGTCTCTTACTATAGATACTGCTTTGTTCTTTGCAAACATCTTCTTAACTGATTGATAGCGATTTTCATGTTTATCTTCAGTTACCATGTTGTCGTCTGCATATCCTAGATCAAAATTTTTCCAGGCATCGATTAATACTAATTTTTTTGGTTTATTATTTTCTAGAATGATTTTACTTAATCTTCCTGTAGCAACACCAATTTCTGCTACTATGCCTGTCGGCATATATTTTAAAAGTTCATATCTGTCGAGTCCAACTGTTTTCATCTTATTCTCTCATTATGTTGTCTAATAGGTCTGTTTGCATATATTTTTTAAAAGCAAAGTCTCTAGATAAGTTTTTAAAAACAATATTTTTCTCTTGAAAAAAATCTGCAAATTTGGTTATAATAGTAGTTATCTCATTAGTACGCTTATGGTATGCTCCAAATGACTTATTTTCTCGTGCTTCAGCTTTATAAAAATGGCTGTTATCTTTAGAAGGATGATATAAGTCAACACCAAGTAAGTATATTTCAGTAAAGCCCATAAAGTATGCAATAAGTGATGTGTCAAATGCTACTGTACGAGTATTGCCCCACCCTTCTTCAAAAGACTTTGGAAATTGTCCATTTAATAAGCCTGTGTGACTGTGAGTTTTTTTAATTGGTATGTAATCTTCTTTTGCATACTGCTTGCTTTTATAAATTTCATGATGATAAAACCTAGGAACAGTTACAAAGTTTTGTATTTCTGTTGGTGCAGAATTGTATACGTTTTCGTCTGCACAAACATAGTATGTATAATTTTGCAGTCCTAGGTCTTTGGCAAGATAACCTCTATTCACTACAAATACATTTTCGTTTTTTAATAAACTTAAATCTTCTTTAGCAAGGCTAGGAGCATTGCCTAATATAAAACAACGTTGTCCTTTATGTAAATTAACGTAGCTATCAAATTTCATCTTTACCTACTAAAAAATCAACAAGATCTTTCATACTCATAAACCAAGGCAATTTTTCATTTTTTATATTTCCGTAGCCCCACTTAGCAAAAAGAAAATTAAATCCTGCACGTTCTGCTGCTTGTCTATCTACATCCATATCGCCAACGTACACACTATTCTTAGGTTCTGTTCCTGTATCTAAACAAGATAATAGTAATTGGTCTGGAAAAGGTTTTCCTCTCTTGACACTTTCTGGAGTTGTAATACTATCAAACTTAATAGTCGGAAATAGTGTAGACAATATTAAGTGAGTGCGTTCCTTAGGCTTTGACGTTGCTACTGATAATTTAATTTTATTCTTTTGTAACCTTTCTAACGATTCAACTATTTCATCAAAAACAACTACATTATTTAAATTTTCGACACTAACCTTATCAAAAATTTCTTTGATTTTTTGATGATGCGTCTTGTCAATGTTTAATTGTTCAAGTATTACAAAAAACGGTAGACCTATCAGTTCCGCATACGAATCAAAACTTGTAAATCCACCTGTTTGTTCCATTGCTTCTTCCCAGGCAAGTTTCATTACAGGTATACTGTCAATCAAACAACCGTCTAGATCAAAACATACGTGATGTATAGTATTTGTATCTTGTGTGTAATTTATAAAGAAGTTTGTATTATCAAAATAATTTTTACTAGGATCAAAATCTAATAATTGACTAGCAAGATTAAAATCACTTGCTTCATCTATATCTACAGATTCGCGTTTGTCTACTTCGACAAAATAAGGCTTTCCATTAATTCTACTATTAGTTTCTAAATAATCTTGTTTTTTGAAAACGTAAAACCCACTTGTTTCTGTATAAACAGGGTTTAAATTTTGCGTCTGTGCTGTGTGGAATGGAGAATAGTTTAATGGTCTTCCCATATACCAAGCATACGTTTTGTGTTTTTCAACAGCAAAAGAACAGTCATAACCCATTTTTACAACTGACTCGACACCTCTTTCAATTGATTCTTTAGTTACAAACGGACCAGTGGCGTGACTTATTACAACATATTCTGAATCTACTTTTTCAATTGCATATCTAAAAAGCTCATTTGCTTGGATAGTATCTTGATCAAGATATTCAGGTCTTGGCAAATGCTTTACACCTTCGGGCAATAACTCTAATATTTTACTATTACTACAATAGCAATATACGTTGTCTATACTGTCACATTTTAAAAGAGTTTCAAAAATATAAGTTGACAATATTTTGTCGCCTAAAATTAAAAAGTTTTTATTAGGTAATCTTCTTGAATTTAATTTTATAGGTACTATAGCACTTACTGTCATAATGTAGCATCTTCCATTCCAGCTACACGTAATTTAACTACGTTAGTAATTTGCCATTGTTTTTGGTCAAGACCTTTAAGCAGTCCTAACCACTTGTTACGCATTAGTGCAAACTCGTTGATGATCTTTTCGTAGTCAACAACGTCTGCCTCACCGTCGACGTATTTTTCAACGTCGCGGCTTGACAGAGCTCGTTGATAATTTTCTAGATATTTTTTGAAATAAGAGCTACGCAATCTACGTAGCTCTATGTTTAGATAGTTTAGGATTGCTTCAATTTCTTGAAGCTGATTAAACCGATGTTCGACAATTCCTGGCATTTCGGCTGCTGCTCTTTCTACATTTCCTTGTAGTTTTACTTCTTTACGAGCATCAATAAGCTCAGCTTCAAAGTGTTGTACAGCATCTGGAATTTTGGAAATATCTCTTGATATCTCGCTATACCACCCCATTACCAGTCCTCGTCGTCTCTATCTTCATAATTAACATCAATATCTAAATAATAATTTATTGCATTATCCAAGTATCTGTCTGAGCCTAACGCATTGATAAGTGTATCATCTTCTACACCATAATCGGCAAGCAGATCAACAAATGATTCGGCTGCAAGTTCAATTTGTTTTTTATCAATATACTCTTTAAACAGATTCCAAAAGTCTGCAATTTGATTTTCATCCATTAATTATTCCTCAACTGGTTCCTCTATTTCTATGACGTCTTCATCAGTCGCCATATCGATATTTACCTCGTTGAGTAATTTTTGTTCATAATCAGACATAACCATATCTAGCATTTCACCATTCCAATCTTTACGATATGCTAGGTGTTCTTCGCCGTTGCTGTCGATATACTTTAGTCTATTACCTTGCTGTACTATTACGCCTTTCTTTTCAAATAATTCAACAAGTCCACTGTAAGGATTCATACCAGTTTCGTATGGAATCTTAACTTGTACACCTTCGAAAGGTTTTGCGTATCTTGTTTTCATTACTTTACAGGCTGCTCTAATACCGTGTACTTCAGATGTTTTCTTACCATCTTCGTCTTCTTTGAGCTTGAGCTTCTTCATTGCTACAACTATGCTAGAAGCGTATATAAAGCCCTGTCCGCCACTTATTTTATCATCTGGATCAAACATATCCTGTGAAGCATAAGTATGGTTTGTACACACTAAGCCTACGTTGTGCGAGCCAAACATATTGACTGAGTTACGTACAAGTGCTGTTAGTGCTTTAGGCTTACGGCCCATATCACCTTTTAAGTCACCCTTATCAAACTGATCAACATCAGTTGGGGTTAACAACATACCTAGTGAGTCAACTACAAACAATACTTTAGGACGCTCTTCTTCATTCATTTCTTTATAATCTTTCATGAATGTTGAAATAGTCTTTGCTACGTCATCAATCATTGACATATTGAGTTTAAGCAGTTTGTCTTCTGATGTATCAACATCGAGACGTTGTAACCACTCTTCGTCAAGTGCGTTCTCTGAATCAATAAGAACTACAAAGATGCCTTGATCTTGTGCGTGTTTAACAATGTTACCAGCACAGAAATAAGATTTACCAGAACCTGATTCTCCAGCAAATACTGTTACCTTACCAAGCGGAACGCCTTTGTTGAACTCTCCTGAGATAAGATAGTTAAGAGCATAATTACCAGTCGAAACCCAATCAGTTGGATCGTTAAAACCGGCACTCATGCCTTGAATTGATTTTGTCAAAGTTGTTCTAAACTTTGACGGATCGAATGCTTTAGTCGCCATATTATTCTCCTAATCTAAAAAGCGTGGCAACTATTAACTTTTGAAGTGTTGACAGGTAAACCGTGAATCTCTGCTTCGGTTTCGTTAATAGCTGCCATAATATATTATTGTGCTTGACGTGATCTAATCATTGCTAGAATGTCTTGAGCATTGCCACCTTCTGCAGGAGCCGCTTCAGCCGCTGGTGCTGGAGTTGCTTCTGGTGCTGCCTCTGCTACTGGAGCAGGTGCTGCCTCTGCTTTTGGTGCAGGTGTACTTGCTGCTGGCGTATTAGGATCACCTGTACGCTGAGCCATGCCTGCTGGACGGAAGTACTGACCGAATTTCTCCATGTCATATGCTTCTCCGTCTACTGATGCTTCAAACATTTCTTTAATGACCTTCACTTCAACCTCAGTTGGCTTTTTAGGAAGGAAATCTGACATATTAAACAAGCCGTGTGTATTAACTGCATTCATTTCAGCATCTGTCAATGGACGCTCTCTACGAGCCCAGTTAGATGTTGAATAATCTGCATAACCGCCTTTTGAAGTTTTGTTAAGACGGAAATCTACACCTGCTGTGTAATCTGTTGGCAGTTCTTCCATATCGGGGTCCATTAATGCGGCCTTAATGATTTGGAAAATCTGCGGACCAATAATAAACCTACGAATAGGATTCTCTGGAGTTGTATCTTCGCTTAAAGGATTATCAGTCACAAAGCCTTGGAAAATGTATGAACGCTTTTTCCAATACTTACGACCCATATCTTCTAGTGAAGGATCTTTAAACCAACCACGTACTTCGCTCAAGATTGGACAAGTTTCGCCATACATTTCCATACATGGTACTTGTACTTGAACTGGACGAGAGTCAGTCTCACCTTTCACCCCAGCAAATGGAAGTTTGATCATCAAACGTTCTTGCCAGAAGAAAGTGTTGTTTTCATCCCCATCAGGAAGGAAACGTAGAGTAGAACTCTCGCCTTCTTTCATGTTCCAAAATGGGTAAATTGCGTTGTCCCCGCCGGTGCTTTGAGAACCACCTGTGCGTGATTCTTGTTCTTTCAGTTTTGCTCTGATTTCTGCTAAAGATGCCATAGTTTTGCCTCCTATAATATGCCTATGTCTTTGTGCCTAAATAAGTGTAGCACAGTATTATACTACACTCATATATTTATAAAGTCAAGCGTTTTTCTTGACTTTTTTTGAATTAACGTAAACCTGCTAATTCTCTCATTCTATCAAACTCTGTGTCTGTTTCCATTTGCTGTGGATTTTGAGTCATTTCAAATTCTTCACAAGTTTGATAGATTCTTTCAATGAACTGCTTTGCTGGTTCAATGAATTTTTCACCATAGTCTTTTTCAACCATAGTTAATACTGCTGTTTCGCCTTTTGGAAACTCGCCGGTTTCTTTATCAAAATGACTTAGTATAAATTCGCCTATTGGGGTCTTTTCGTCTTTTAGTTCCTTTTCTTTGCCCATTGCTTTCTTAATAGCAATGTCTTTTGCTTTCATGTAATCGTCTGAATCAATATCGCCGTCACCGTCGTGATCTTTCTTTTTGCCTTCATACGAATCCCAGTCTGCGTTATCGATTGTATCATCAATTACCATACCAATACATTCGTCCCTGTCATCGTCTGGGTGTAAGCCATTTTCTCTAGCACAGTCATTAATTTCTTGATCTAATTCTTCTGGGCTTAGTCCCATTTCTTTTGCTAATGCGTCTTCACCACCTTTTTCATAGGCAGCTTCCATGTCCATTTTTGCTTGCGCTTGCTGGCTTGGTTCGCCATATGGAGCACTTTCTTCCGGGGCTTGTTCGTCGCCTACACCGTGTCCTTTATGGAACCAAGATTCTAATTCTGCTTGTAGTTCTTCTGGGTCTTCAGTATCAAAGTATGTAAAGTCATCAGCAACTACTTTGCTTTTTCCTTCTGGAGATGTAATAGTGAGTTTATGTTTTGCATAACCATTTTCTTCACCGTTATATTCTAATGTATAACTGTATTCACCTGCACCTTCGGCAAACTGACCCATTATTTTATCAAATGCTGATTCTAGTTCTGCTTCTTCCGGCGCTGTAGATTTTACAGTTTCATACATTCCCTTGCCGCCACATTCTGGACAAGATTCGTCACATGAGCAAGGTGTATCTCCGCAGCAAGAGCACTTTTTATCTTCGCCTTCGTAAACACTGTAACCTTCTAAATCTAAAGGTCCTAACTCACGTGCCTTTGTTGCTTCGCTTACCAGTTTGTATATGTAAGGGAATACATCTTTGAGTTCTTCGTTAAACTGACGAATAGTTAATTCGTCAATCCAATTTTCAGCAACGTCGGCAGGAACTTCTTCTAGTACTGGTGCTTCAAAAGATTCAAATGCTTCTGAATAAAAAGACTTTTTCTGGAGAGATTCGATTGTCTTTTTAACAGTAGCAACTCTTTCTTTTACAACATCCATATAATCTGCAAGGCTTTCTGCCATTACAGCTGAACGACCCATGTAGTTCTTAAACTTGCGTAACTTAGCAAGTTCTTCTGATAGTCCTACAATATGCTTACCAAAATCATCATGGGGATTGCCACCTTCTGCTACATGACGAGCCATTGCTCTAGCACCTGCTAGATGTTTGTAAGGATACTTAAATCTTTCTCCTTGTGCGTTGTCAACAAAAATAGAACCAATTTTCTGTGTTCTACCTGTTGCTAATTCTGCATTCACACTTTCTGTGTGCTTAATTACCAGCCTAGCGTTATCTATATCTTGATAACTTACACGGCTAGTTCCGTACAACTTTGACTCGTTCATTTTATCCTCTCCAGATCTATTTGTTGCTAAAAACTTGTAATCTCTTTTATTTAAGTTTGACTTTGTTATATTGCGTGTGTTAAAGTTGAGTAATCTTTTTTTGGCAAAAACTCTTAATTCTTTCAAAAATGAGTACCATTGATCTTTGACCATACTGTTTTCGTTAGTAACTAAATCGTTACTATACATGACTATTACACCTTCGTCTTCGGCGACACTTACACTAACTTTGCCTAAGTCGCGTCCTTCAGTCTTAAAAGAAAAATCAAAATATCTAGCCAAAGATGGTTCGTTAGTAATATTTCCATCCTGATCTCCTATTGTCACATTATGGAATTTACCGCGAATTTTGTTAAACAAATCTTGACTGACATTATCTAAGTTTTTCATATTAGTATTTATCAATAGTTGGTTGATATAAAGATAGGCATTGGTGGTTCGTAATCATCGTCAGATTCGGCTTGATTAAATGTGTCGTATATTCTTGGATCCCAATCTTTGAGTACTGCCATCATTCTAAGTGCTAATAAAGTGGCACTTATAAGATCGTCTGTTTGTCCTAGCTTTGCTTTATAACTACTGCCTGTTGCAACATAGTTTTTAAGTTCTGATATAAAGGGTTTAGAATGCACAGTCATTTTTGAATTTTCAATCATGGTTTTTAATCGGCTACAAGCAGTAATTTTAGTACTATGCGTTGTGTTAAAACCCTTTCTAAACTTTCTTACATGACCTTTTCTAATCGGTTCTGATACAAATAGTCCTGGGATATTTTCTTCTCCAAAATCGTTAATAACTATTAGAGCTGCTTCTCCTATAGAATTGTTTTCTACACTCCAATATATTCCTTGCGGATTTTGTGTTTCTTGTTCTATGTATCTACAAATATCGGATAATATTCTTATTTGCCCCGGAATAGCAGTAGTATTGTGCTGCCATTCTGCTACTTGTTCATAGGTTGGAAGTTCAAAAACTTGTATGGCTGCATTATCGCCGCCAGTTCCCATACTTGGATCGAGTGCTACTGCATAAGTGTACTGATTTGTTGGTTTTTTATACCAACGTGTTTGGCCCATATTTAGTATCGGTTTATGTCCTTCCATTTGTGCTAAGTGTATTGCAGAAATAAGAGTTTCATCAAATACTAAGAATTCACATCCGTATTCTCGCCTGAAACGTTCTTCGCCAATTCTGCCTATTTCAGCATCTCGCCATTCGTCGTCTCGATCTGGATGTTCACTCCAGTGACAAGTAAAACTGTGAAATCCATTAATGCCAAGATCTGTTTCATTGCCGTGCTCGTCAAATTTTTGTTCTGCCTGTTTCCATATATTTGCAAATGTATCCTCATCGGAGTTAGGTGTACTTGTAATAATAGCACGACCACCTGTTGCTAGCGTAGGTGATATCGAGGTCCAAAATTCATCTGCAATATTAGGTTGTACAAACGCAAACTCATCGCAATATAATAGCGAAATAGACATACCACGTCCTGTATTACCTGTTGTAGTTGCACTAACTATTCGACTGCCGTTTTCAAATTCAATTGAGCCTTTATTGTAATTTGTTACTCCGGCTCTTATATGATCAGGACATAACTCATACACATAGCGAATACGTTGCATAATTTCTTGTGCTCCTGTGTATTTGTGAGCAGCAATTAATATAGTTTGGTCGGGATGAAACATTGCGTACCACGTTAAATATACCGCGGCACAAGTAGTTTTTCCAGTTTGTCTAGGCAACATATTAATATTAAATCTAAAGTTATGGTAACTTTCTAACAGTCGCTCTTGGTAGTCAAATGGATCAAATAATAATTTGCCTTTTACAGGGTGCTGTATGTAAGCAAACTTTTTTGCAAAATGTAGATATCCTGACTCCGGATCCATACACAGCATCAAGTCTTGTATTTGATCTTCAGAGTATTGTTCTCGCTGATTGGCTTTTTTAGTTAAAACGCCGTCTAGTGATTTTGCCATAATAATATTTAGTGAAAAAAATAGCGGCAGTTGCCGCTATTTGAATATGCCTAAAATGACAATTATTTACGTTTTTTCTTTTTGCTGCCGCACATTGCCTCGTATTGTGCTATTAAATCTCTTTTTAGTTTTTCTTTTACAGCCATTGCGTTATCGCCATCTTGTGCTTTAGCAAATTGTTTTTTCTTTTTGTTAAGTCCGCCTGATAAATCGTGTATCATTTTATTATGGTCTGAATATTCCTCGTCTGGTTCATTAGCATACGATTCTTCTTCATAACCACTTGGGTCTTTTACTCTAATGTCTTTTGGATTTTTTGATTTATGCATATCATCGCCTGAGAAAGTAACTGCATCAACATCTCCGTATTCTTCGTTTGGAGAGTTACTGTAGTCACCACAAGGTGATTCGTCTTTTGGTCCGTCTACTATATCACGTAATCTTTCTATATCAGTGCGCATAGGCATCATGTCTGGTTTAACTTCAGATGCTCCACCTAACCCTGCATTTTTCATCATATCGAGCAAATCAGCAACGTGTTCTTTACCAGTTGCATTCATGCTTACGTTAATACTGACAGGATTTCCTTTGTCCATTGGAGGAGTCATTGGAGGAGCCATTGGAGGCATACCGCCTTCATCAACTGACTGTAAAGACTCAAGAATTGTTTTCATTTCAGAAGTGCCTTCGCCTTTAAATTCTCCAGTACCATTTTCTACACTTTCGAGATTTTTTAAAATTTGATTCATATCCATTATTTGCTCCCTATTGCACTTACTGCATTTTCTTCGTTTGTAATATCTTGAGATTCACCTTTTGGTGCACCTTCCATTGGGTCATGTTTTCTTTCTGTGCGAGCTTTTTCTAATTCTTTTAATAATTCCATAACGCGATTCCCGCCAGCATTTTTTTGCGCATCTTCGCTTTTAATTGGATCTTCATATTCTGAATTTAAAAGTGCTTCGTAAGGTCCGGCGCCTTCTGTACGAGCTTCGCCGGCTTGATTGCCATCTCTTGTTTCTTCAGCAAGAGGATTAGCAACGTAAATGTGGCTTTGGTCTATACCACAACATGATCCTACGTACTCTTTGAGAATTGCATCAGTGGTAGGATAAGTTAAATCTACTTCATAGTATGTTACATGACAATTATCCAAATTTGGAAAATCTAATGGACGTGATTGAATTGGCGTTCTTTTGCCAGTTGTCATGTTTTTTATGCCGTATCTTTTTAAGCAAGTCTCTAGCATATCCTCGCAACCTTCTGGTAAGTCGCCTGCTATACCAATTTTAAAAGGATATGACTTTTCTGATTCTGTTAAAAATTCTGTAAATTTTTTCATATTAACTTTCCTAATATAAGTTATTTATCCTTATCTAAGCCTTTTAACTTTTCTATTAGACTATTTCTGTCTGTGACAACATATCCGTCGCCTTGTATTACACCATTATCGCTATAATCTTCTTTGTCCATTTTTTCTTTTTTAAGTTGCAGCTCAATCATTTTTAATTTTTTATCTAGTTTAGCAGTCTTTGCATCTAAACTAGTTTTAAGCATATTACCTGCAACTTCAAATACACGCCCGCTATAACGACTTTCAACGTTCATACCCAAGTCCATTAAATCTTCATATGCTGTTAGTGCCCTATCTGCTATGTCATCTAATTCTCCGTCGGCTTTTTCGCCTAACCCTTTTACAGCAGGAAGAGCTGATGTAATTTTATCCAGTTCGGCTATGCTTCTAACATCGTCCTCTTGAACTGAGATTGCTTTTTGTGCTTTATCTTTTTTTGCTTCTTCTTTTGCTTCGTCAACTAACTCTTTATTATCAGGCAAATTGAGCAATTCTTCTAATTTTTTTGTCATAAAAACACCATTAAATGCTACTATTATTTATCTGCGTGTGCCCTGATGGAAAATATCTCCTTCATTAACAATGCGGAAAAAGATACCTCTCTGCTTGCACCACTTAGCAGCGGCCTCCCATTTTGCTTGATTTTTAACCCAACTGGCTTGATTGTATTTGTTACGACCCAACTTTTCTTTTACAGTTTGATTTTCTGGTTTTACTTCTATAACTTCAATTCTGCGTCGGCCTTTTGCATCATTATAACAAATAAAAAAATCTGGAACGTATATTGTTTGTTTTCCATTTAATGGATTTCTATATGGTATTTTAATAGGTTCTGATGCCCATTGTTCTATTGCTTTATGCTCATCGCAAAATCGCATAAAAGCAAATTCCCAACTAGATCTATAAGTAGGGGTTCCTTTGCCGACGTATTTGTCTGGATTTTTAAGTGTAAACTTGCCTTGCGCAAACTTGGCCATTTTACACCACTATGTTTCGCGCTTCTTGTCGTTCAGTTGGAGTTTCGGCTTTATAGCCTAACTTAGACGTTTTCCCTCTATCAGCATTAAGTATTTGTGCAACCAAAGCAGATATTTGCACATCTGTTAAACCTTTTAATGTATCTATTAATTTAAAAATTTTTACATTATCTAACTTTGCTTGATTTAATAGAGTAGTTGCAGTACTTACTGCTGATGTTTTATCAAATCCTCTTTTGGTAAAAAATCCAACCACAGCGTCAACATCATTAGATGGAAATTCTAATTGTTTAACTAGGAATTTGTCAAAAAATTCTACTACTTGTGATTCAGATGTTGCTGGTGGCTTTGGTAAACTTGACATATATTCTCCTTAATCTGGAATTACTAATCCGTTGACTACCCTATCTAACACGTAGGTGCCTATCTGTAAACCTTCTCTACGTAATTGCTCACTGCCTAAGTTTTTAACATTCTGATATAAATTAATTGCTTTTAATATAGTATCCAGGGCAGCATTGCCTGTTGAAATGTCTGACCATATATCTTCTATTGAATCAATTACGCCGCCTATTCCAAATATACTAGTAGTTCCGCCACCGAGCGGAGTTAATGGACTAGGATACTTGTCGTAGTGTAGATTTCCAAATCCTTTTGGAGAATCGTCTTCAACACCGCCTCTAGAATAAACAACTGCTTCGTATGCTACTTGTATCTGATTTGCTGCGGTTTCTGCTGCACCGTAAGAATCCATAGTATCGTGTTGTATACTAGTAATTATTGGATTAACTAATGTAAATCCTGTATACTGGTGCCTACTCAACTGATAAATGCTTATCTTATCAAAAAATGGACCAATACTATCATTATCAAAGCCGTAACGATATTTGTGTGCGTCTTCATTTTTGTATAAATTACGAGGATCAAACGGAGGATAATTTCCACTTATATCATAATTACCGTCTCTAAAATAATATCTATAATAACCTTCTAGCAAAGCTGTAGTTAAACCTAAATTATCGTCATGGAAAGTAATATTGACTGGATCGTAACTTACTGCTGTTTGAACATTCTTTTTTCTGTTATATTGATTTTTTGTAATTACTTCCATGTTCATCTTAGGTAGGTCAACACTTTTTACCAGCATATTAACTTCAGATAAAAACTGTGGATTTTGTGCAAACGTATTTGCAAAGTTTAAACCGTCAGTAGATAATTCAAAAACTGTATGATAAAGAAATTTAGTTTTAGGAGCAAGCCTAAAAGCCGAATGAGTAAATAGATTACTTGCATGGAAGAAGTCTCCCATATTGCCTTTAGGATTAGTAAGCCTATTAAATAGGTTATCTAAATAGTTTTGGAAGTAATTTGACATACAAATATTTATCCGAAAAATAAAGTACGTATATAATAAAAAAGGAGCCGAAGCTCCTTTTTCACTTTAGTAACTAAGTATTAGCTATTATATTCCAATACCGTCACCTCTACCAACGTTACGACCAATACCACTACCTTGCGGTACTTGTATAGCATTGTCATATCTAATTGCTAGAGTGATTGTTACTGGGTCATTTGTTGCGTATGCTAATGTGTTGTAGTTAGCATTTTGTATAAAACATCCGTATAATTCAAATGTTTCTAAAATACCACTGTCAGCTGTTGGAGCATATGCGCCGTTACCGCCATCTAAGATTTCAATTCTTGTAACAAATTTATAGTCGATACCTGATGCTGCACTTGATTGTTCAAAGAAATCAAACTGCTTCTGCATCTGCTCGCCTACGAGCTTCTGTACATTTCCTGTCACATCTTCTCTTAAGTTTAAAGTAATTGGCTCCCATGCGTGTTTACCTGCAAGATATGCTCTTGAGTTGTAAACAGGAATTTCAATTTCCTCAAAATTAACAGTTGGTCTAGTAACGTCAATAACCTGTTTTGTAAGTTCTGTAACTTCGCCTGCCGATACACCAAAGTTTTCGAGTGATACTCTAAAACGATATTGCAACTTGGGCATTAACAGTCCTTGAGTAGTGCTTGACTGGTCAGCTGCTAACGGAACTGTAATCTTTGATAGTGTTGAAATTGACATTCTTTAACTCCTAATTTAATATTATTTATCAAATATAGGGCCCTAATTTAGGACCCCTATTTTATAAACCTGCTATCTCGCCTGTGTTCTTAAGTCTTAGTGGAATGTAAATAAATTCGACTGACTTAACTGGTTCAATTGCAATATCCAAGTAAAGCTCGTTACGATCAATTCTTGATGGTGTGTTGTTTGTCTCGTCACACACAACAAGATAATCATATAGTGCTCTCTGGCTTGTTAATTCTAGTAATAGACTTTCTGCTGCCTGCTTGATTTGGTCCCTAGTAATCTTATCATTTGGTTCAAAGATGTAAGGCTTAGCTAATCTGTTGAGCTGGCTTCTTAAGTAAATCACCAATCTTGCTACGTTGATTCTATCCAGTGAGCTTGCACCTCTTGCACGAGTTTTCTGTCCAAAGTTAACAAGACCTGCGCCTGTAATAAATGTTATTGGATTAACACTTATGCCTTGCAGTGTATCTCTTTGACCTTCGTTTAGTGCAACTGATTCAAATTCGCCTTCAGAATCAATGTAACCTGTTGCTGTTGCGTTTGTAATACCACCGCGTCTTGTACCTGCTGGTGCAAACCATGGATAGCTAACCTGATCGCTTAGTGCAATAGTGCGTAGCATCATGTGCGAAGCTGGTACTACAACGTTGTTACCTGCGTTATCACTTGTAAAGCCTGATGGATAAAATACTCCTAAGTATTCATCATTAGATACAAGTCCGTCATCGTTATCTTCAACAACAGTATTAACATTGGAGCCCCAATCGTTAAGTGAAGTTGCATCCGAAGGTAGTCTCATTGGCGAGTCGCCTACGATAAATGCACTCAGTCCACGATCGTAATTTAGTGAAATCATTTCGCCAATTAGCTCTGGATAACCAGGTGTTGCCATTAAGTTAAAGATTCTTGACTCATCATCTCTAATTGCATCATTGCTGTTAACCATTGCTTGTAATTGCTGAATAACAACTTTACGTTGTGCTTTGCGTCCAAATGATCCTGAACCGTCTTCTTGGTTTCCAGATTCTGTAACCCAACGATTTGGATAATAACCGCTCATAGATTCGCCGTTATTAAATCTTTCGTTGTCACCTAATACATCAATGTAGCTGCGTACAAATTTCTTAACATTAAATCCGCTTCTACGTGTATTCCACAACAACATACCTTTTGGATATAGTGCTGGGTCTGGAGCGTCTGGATCAAGATAGTTGCTAGTTAGCAAATCATCTATGTCAGCAGCTTCGTCTGCTGCGCCGGAAGAACCCCATCTTGCGTCTGCAAATAGAACACCGTCTTCTGTAGTTTGATCTGTTTTGTCAATTAGATCCCATTGTAACAAAGAACCGTTCCACTTGTAAATTGTAGGGAAGTCCTCAAGATTACTTGTAGAAATCCACAGGTCTCCATTTTTCAAATCAGTTCCGTCTGATTGTGCAGTCGGCTCGCTAGCAGCCACTATTGGGCCTGCTGGGTCAGTTTGATCGCCTTCTGCTGCTTGATAAAAAGGACTTGTGCTATCTAAGTAACCTACCCAAGTAGTACCGTTATGAATCATAATATCAACTTCATCAATAATTGAATTATACCATAGCGTACCGTCAGCTGCCAACGATGTTGGAGCATTGTCGCTAGCTGTATAAGTTAACGGAATCCAGTTACTTGCAACAAAATCGTTTGTTGTATCACCTGCTGGTGCAGCATATAAGTTTACTGTACCTGTGTTGTTTGATACATTAAATGCTGAAAAGCCGATTTCTTGTAAGTGTCCGCTAGTATCTGCAATTCTAAAATCGCCTCCTAGTGTGTGTCTTACAATCAATCTATTGTCGGCATCAACAGATGCTTCAACATTGGTTAGTCCTGCTGAGTTAATTGCTCCTGCAATAGTATCAGCATCACCTGCAACACCTGCTGCTGTACCTGAAACAGTTATAGCAGTTCCGAGTGCATCGCTTCCGTTATCAGTTTCTTGAATAGTAAAGCTAAACGCACCAGCTGTAGGAGTAAGTGCTGAAGTGTCAGCAACCTTTCCACTTTGAATAACAGTAGCGCCTGCTACTCTTCTTCTGTAGATTTTAAAATCTGCTAGTACAGGATCTTGGTCTTCAGAAACATTAGATTTAACATATAATGCTCCTATTGCTAAATTGGCGCCGCCGCCTGATCTGTCTAGGCCATATAGTGCTGCATGATTATTTTCAAATATAGGAGCTGCAAATTCGTCAAATAGTTCAGTAGAACCATTAAACTGCTTAACTCTCCATCTTGCACCACTGTTTGGTTCTGTGGTTTTAATCCATAAAGATCCTGTTGGACGTGGATTTGAATCGCTTGACTTATAAGCAGGTACGCTTGTGTGCTTGCTTATTTGTAGTTTAGGTGCATAGTAAGTACCTGCATCCATGCCAACTGCATCTAATAGACTTGAACCTGAGCTAGAAGCTAGTTTTACATCTTCGCCTGTTGAATAAATTTCAAGTGCTGCGTCAACAACGCCGGCTGTAATACCTAGTGTTGCTAAACCTGCTTCGCCATTGATATACGTTGCAATATCATTTACATCATCACCACCTACTGCTGTAATAGTAAATGCATCGTTAATTACCATGTCGTCGCCAGCGGTAATTGTTGGGTTTGCAGTTGAGCCTCTAACAGTTGCCCAAGATTTAGTCCAAGCTGCACTTCCTACTGCTACCCAGCTACCGTCTGTGTTTTTGTACCACATTTTTGGAAGTGTGGTAACAGCAACTACAGCATATGATCCAATTGCGCCTACTGCTGCTTTTGGAGTATAATCACCACCTGCAAAATCTACAACTTGTGTAGTATCTGTTATTACAATAGGAGTTTTAACATTAAATGATTGACCGCCAGTTGTTGTAATTGAATTTCCGTTCCATTCAAAAATACCCCAGCTAGTGTTTCCTGTATCTAACCAATATGTGCCGTCTGCAGGGTTTGCAGTTGGTGCAGAGGAAGATGCTTCTAAAGCACCTAGGTCTACATCTGCTCTTACTACATAAGCTCTGTTTGAAACACCTAACAATGAATAAGCAGCTTGTAGGCCATATTCGTTTAGTTCTGATCCGTGTATTGGATTGTTTGAGTTGTCAGTAACAAATACTGGATCGCCAAATGTCTCAACTAAGTCGCGTTGAGATGTAATTAAATAAGGTATGCCAGCATTGGCAGCCGTTGTGCCTAGTGCTGTTCCTGAGCCGCTACCATTAGTTTTATTTTCTCTTGTAGCGACAAAAATCATTGGTACGGTACCTGGTTCAGCTGGAGTGTAGAAACTTTCGTCTACAACGCTAACCTGTACACCTGGTGATGATAAAGCCATTTTTTTTCTCCTATTAAAAAAGATCTTTGTTAAGTGTATTTAGCAATACAAAATAAAAATAGCCGGATAAACAGTATAAAAAAGGGGTGAAAAAGGTGAGGTAAATACAATATGAGACCTTTATGCCAATGCGGACAGCGACCTGCTGCTATTAATTACTACAAACACAACAAAGTCTATTACAGAAAGTTATGTGAAGTTTGTCTTAAGCACGGCAAGCCCGGCTTGCCTAAATGGAAACTAGCAGGATATAAGAAAAAAGATACTTGTGAAAAGTGCGGCTTTACTTCAAAGCACTCTGAGCAATTTAACGTATATCATGTAGACGGAAATCTAAATAATTGCAAGCCTAGTAATTTAAAAACTATATGCGCAAATTGCCAACGTATTATGCAGAAGGAAGGAGTTCGTTGGAAGCAAGGCGATCTACTACCTGATTTCTAAGTTCAGTTACAGTTTCATTGTTGTCAATAATTTCATTAAAGCTCGTCCTACCCCAGGCCCATTCTGAACTGTGAATGTCTTTGGGTTCAACTGCACTAATTCTATAGTCTACAAACCAACCAGGTAGTTGTCCTCTACGTACCCACCAAACTTCGCCGTTTAGTTCTTGAATCATCTTTATTTCGTTTGGAAATCTAGTATCTGGAATAACAAAGTTTGTAGTAGGATTATCTAAGATTTTTTTCTTAACTAAGCTGACCCAAATACCATCATAAAAACCAGCTCGCATACATTCTGTACCAAACTCTTGTAATACTAATCTTGGCGTGATTGTTCGGCCTGTTTCTTCGGTCCAAAATTCGTCAACTTTTTCTCGCCATTCTCGCGACTCGTTAGTATCACCTTCTACCATGTCACGAGGCCAACTGAACATTTCTGATACAGCATCTTTCAATTTATCAGCAAATGAAACTTTAACAAATCCGTGTTCTGCTACAAGCATATCAGCAACAGTTCCTTTGCCGCTGCCAATTAAACCGCACACACCAATTATCATTAGATTATCTCCACACTGTTACACTATTATAGTGTAAAACTGTAGAGATGTCAAGTATAAATTATAAAAAACTCACGAACAGTTTTTAATTTATAATTATTTTTTTGCACAAATTCATTAACTGCTGTACTCACAGATGGCCAAAGATAATCATCTCCGCATATGTAAGGACAATTAGAAAAGTAGTCTAATTGACTGCTTACTTCTGTATAGCTATGATCGCCGTCTAGGTACACTAGGTCAAATTTTAGTTTATTAGATAATTTCCATATTTCAAAGTCTTCTTCATAGATATTTTTTAAAAGATTAGCTCTTGGATGTTGTGATATAACTCCTGTAAAAATATCTTTTTGGGTGCCTGAGAAATATTTTTTTAAATATTTACGTTTGTTTTCCATAATAGTTTGATGACGAACTGTAAATCTATTCCACGAAAACCTATTGCGGGTTGCAGGTTCAATAAAATTAGAACCCATACTAAAATTATCAAGAACATAAAAATTTGTATCTTCTGGAATTACGTCTAACCAAGCCCATGTACTTCGACCCCATCCGCAGCCTATCTCTAATATATTAGATTCTGGAGGTAGCTTGTTTATCACTAACGAATACAATTGGTGCTGTTTTTCGTTAGTAAATCCGGGTATTTGATCTTTGCTTGTTATTTTAAGTTTCATCTATAATGTCTTTTATTCCGTGTGGTTTTTGAATCCAAACATTGTTTGGTCCAACGTCATAACCGACAATAAGTTCTTTTACTGCTTTATTAACTCCGGGAAAGTCAATATCGTGTCCTGTTAACCACCCTGTGTTTTTTAACTTTTTACTGTAATTTTTAATATCTTTTTTGACTGCTTCATATGAATGGTCAGCATCTATAAAAACTAAATCTAACAGTTCATGTATATACTGGTGTCCTATGTCGCTTAGTTGTTCTAAAAAAACTAATCGATTTCCGTATTTTTTTTGTATTTCTGGTGAATAAAATCCGGCTATACTTTTATCTATAGCGTAAATTTTTAAATCAGGATTGTGATCTAAAAGAAAAAAAGTTGTTCGCCCGTCACGTACACCCACTTCTGCCATTACTTTTAAATTATACTTTTGGATAAGATAATTTAAAAAATATTTTCTATTAGGCTTCTTGTTCCAGTTTATAGTTTGAGGAACTGTAAGATTGTTTTTCTTAGCCAATGGTAAATCCGTATCCTACACCGCCAGGAACTGCTGTTGATACTTCTGCTTCGAGTTTTTCCATTTCTGCTTGCGCTTCCCCTTTAAGGGTTTCGCCGTTTAATTGAGAACCGCCGGCTGGTCCAGCAATAGTAGCAAATTTTGAACGTGCTTCGCCTAGCATATATTTGCAACTAGCAAGTGTATAATCTTTAATCCATTGTACGGCTAGATAATCATCTAATAATTGCTCATCTGGTCTGTAGTTGTAGCAATATAATAATATTTCTTCTTCTGCCCTAGGTCTTTGCAATATAGTTAATTTCTTTGTTGCTGTATTCCATTTGAATTCTATAAACGAACCAAACATACGACCTACTAGTTCTTGATATCCAGCAAAAAGTTCGTATGTTGCTAGTCCGCCCATATTTGAGCTAGATAGCAAATACGTATTAGTATATGCTAAATTGAATGGTTCAAAGACAGTACCACCGTCGCCTCCACCAGTTCGAGAACCAATGCTGCGTCTAAAAATCTTTCTTACTTCTATAACTTCTGATGGTAAAATGTAATCATTTTGATCAATAACTAACGGAAGA
>Ga0255751_10001389_pt1 | contig 23043 bp, 35 predicted proteins | sample 071ome_20_FD_179951 | JGI IMG/M metagenome (GOLD analysis project Ga0255751, IMG submission 179951) | Coastal salt marsh microbial communities from the Groves Creek Marsh, Skidaway Island, Georgia - 071412BT metaG (version 2) | ecosystem: Environmental > Aquatic > Marine > Intertidal zone >... | reverse complement strand
TTGTTAATATTACCGTGTATGTGTCCTTGTTGAAATAACCAACTCTGTCCTGGATTAGTGTTGCATGGGATAGCATGTTTCAAACACTCTTCCTGTATCTTCTTATAGTTCCATTTATGGTCATAAGTTTTTTGTGTTATTTCTCTACTCGCATCCCAGGGTAAGATTTGCATAGTATTGCTATCCCATGCTTTTGTAAGAGGTGTCCATATGCTGTACATGCCAGGACCGTGTCCGTACCAGATACCTTGATGGAAGTTAAGTGTTCTACCATGCTTACTTTGATTAGGTATAACAACTCGCATGCCTACAACATCTTGAATCATAAATTCTTCGTTGTCTAATAGGTGTGCAAAGTTATCACCTACAAAGTTATCAAGCATTCTAGCAAACTCTTCTGTTTTGCAAATGCGTTGTACATTCCAAACAAAATCGTTTATGTCTTTAGGTGCTATAACTTCATGGACGGTTTCTAATGAATATACTTGTGGATATTTTTCTTTTACTGCTTGTAAAAAATACTCAGTCCAATTATATTTATTTAAGTCGTAGTTGACTATTTGATTGTCCCATCTAGGATCTAGTGTGTTGTGTTTCATGCATATATTTATAATGCAGTATTTAGAAATCTAATTTAATTTGAAGATCTTCGTAGTTGCCTTTATGGGTTTCAAAATAATTTTCCCATGTTAAAAAGTCCCAATCTACATTTAGATTGTTAGTTCCGCCTAAACTGTATTGTTCTCTGTGTTCTTCTATAAATTGTTTGTTTTCTACAATTTCAGCATCGCTTGGTTTAGGTCCTCGTTCAATATAGAGGCACTTCATATTAATTTTACTGTAATCGCTCCATATCCAATCTGTTCCGGGCACTTGTTTCATTTCGCTATATTTTAAGAATCTTTGTGCTGGACCATCTCGCCAAAAGCCAAACAGCCTATGAAATGCTTTTGGAAATAAGTCCATCTGCCCATTTTGTATTTTATGGCCGTATCCCTTTCCACGATGTTCAGGTTCAACATATATTCCGCGTGTGCGTATAAACATGTCGTCTATGTTATAAACGCAACTGTGAGCTACTGTAACGCCGTCTACAACATATTTTACAGGGAATAGTATAACATCAGTATGCCACATGTGTTGCGGATACTGTACAATATAGTAAGGGTTATTCCATATTGGGATAGTACTAGGATCTTCTATTTTCCATAATGGAGCGATACCTTCTTGATATTCGCTCCACGATATGATCTCTAGTTTTTCATTAGGCATTGTCTTTTAGATATTTAAGGACAGTGTAAACATCAGATACTTCAAAAGGATCGTCACTTGCATTATCACTAAATCCTTTTTCAACAAACATTTGTTCAATTACACCATCATTAACTATCATTGCATAACGCCAAGACCTAAAGCCAAAGCCTAGGTTATCTTTGTTAACTAACATACCCATTTTACGAGTAAACTCTCCACTGCCATCCGGCACAGGTTTTACTTTGGATATGCTTTGACTTTTAAACCATGAGTTCATTACAAAGGTATCGTTAACACTTAAACAATAAACATCATCGATTCCTTTTTCTTTTAAGTCCTCAAAGTTTGCTTCAAAGCCTGGTAAGTGTGTGCTACTACAGGTAGGAGTATATGCACCTGGTAATGCAAATAATACTACCCTCTTGCCAGAAAACATACTGTCTGTGGTTAAGTCTGCCCACTCATATCCAGGTGAGATATCTTTCTGTACTCTAGTTTTGAAAGTTACAGTTGGAATTTTTCTTTCCATTAGTTTTTACTCCTAAGTTGTTGTTGCATATTTATAGGGGTTTATAATATACCCATTTGATATTTGGCTTCATCAGTTACATGTTGATCCGGATTCCACGGAGGATCAAATGTTAAATTTATTTTTACTAAATTTACATCTTTAACACTGCGTACTGCAAACTCGGTTTCCATAATAATCATATCACCGTAAGGGCAATTTGGTGCAGTTAATGTCATTAAAACTTGTACATCATTTTCTTCGTTTACATTAATATCATATATCAAGCCGAGGTCAACAATGTTGATTCCTATTTCAGGATCAATAACTCTACGCAAATTACTGCGTACCTTATCTTCTAACTTAATTTCTGTATCGTTTGACATAATGAATTTACTAACTTTTTACAATCCTGTTCGTCGTTATATATGTGTGTGCTTATTCTAAGTATAGCACCGTTACCGTATTTGTTTACTATTGGGTGAGCACATACTTTACCGACTCTAGTTGCAATATTGTCTAACCCTAAGTATGTACTAATGTCTGTAGGGTGTACATCAGTTGTAAAACTGAACACATTTCTTACTTCGTCACCCGGATGAACTAACTGCATGCCACTTATGTTAAATAAACCATAACCGTCAAGCCAACTCTGAACAGTAACTAGTCTAGATTTTATTTCATCATAGCCAATATAATTAATCCATTCTGCCGCAACACCTAGTCCTAGTATACCTGCTATGTTAGGAGTTCCTGCCTCATGTTTAACGGGACCATTATAAAAATCGATTGAACCATGAAAGTTGTAACTGGTTACAGTACCGCCACCATATCTAATTGGTCTAAAGTCATTGTAACTTGATCTACTATATAAAAATCCTATACCAGTAGGACCAAACATTTTATGGCCACTAGCAACTAACCAGTCTGGTTTAAGATCTTCCACATCAATCTTGTGACTGCTTAATGTTTGACATGCATCTATACACACCGGTATGCCATGCTCATGGGCCATGCCTATGATTGTTTTTAAATCGTTAGTAAGTCCGTTTACATTGCTAGTTGATATTAAACTTAGAACAGCATCAGGATGTTTTTTAAATGTTTCATTAGCAACATCTGGATCTACTACTCCTCTACTTGACAACGGCAACACAACCAATCTGCCATTGTCTATTGTTCTACCTTGTGCTATCCAAGGTAGTATGTTTGCACTGTGTTCGGCCTCACTGATAATTACAACTTTGGCATTTTCACACCACTTAGCAACCATGTTTAATCCATCTGTGGCTCCGGAGGTAAACATAATTTGTTCAGCATTAGCATTTATTAATTTTGCAACACTTTCTCTTGCTTCTTCACATTCGTCTGTTACTTTGATACTTTGAGGAAAGTCACCTCGATGTATATTACATCTTTCGTTTTCATAATATTGTGTTATACGGTTAACCACACCTTGAAATGTTTGTGTGCTTGCCGCACTATCAAAGTATGCCAGTTCCGGGTTGTTTATTAATGTTTTAAAATAATCCTTCATTTTAAAAATGCATCCTTAAGTATATTAATAGATTGAGTTTTGTCTAATCCTTTAGTTTGTAAATAATATAATTCATTCTCATCTATGTTACTTATAGTACATCCATGTGAACATACCACCTCTTTGTTCAATATATCTAATGTAGGCTCTGTATATACTTTTGCTTTTTTACTAATTTGCAAATTTTTATTTAACATGTGAGCATTGATATTTTCTGCTTCTTTATCAATAAAAATGTTACCTTTAAAATAATTTATTGAGTTGTCGTCTACTATAGTCTTTGAATCTATATTACTAAAACTTTCTCTGCCTAGGTGATTAATGTTTACAACAAAATTGTTTATTCTATCTCCGGTTAACGCATTCCTATTGTCAATGTAAGTATGGCAATTGTGGTACGAGTCAACATCTATATTTTGATAACTAAAATCGATATCTCCTGTCGTACATGACATAGCAAATCTACTACCAGGTTCTTGTATAACTTTTGAATTTATATATGTATTACTATTAGTGATGTTTCTGTTTAGTGTAAGGCTAGAATTTTCTCTAAGTATATAAAAAACATTTAATATATGACTTCCGCTATCACCAATTAACTCTGTTAAATCTAATTTACTATTTTTACCAACATCTATAACAATAGTGTCACAATGTAAATCGTTAGCCTCTACATCATACTTTAAAACTAAGTTTTCTCTTTTATAATTAGACATTTTAATTGCCAGAGGCATTATAGTATTTAAAAAACCTAAATCTGATATATCATTATTCGGTTCAAAAAAACTTTGATATTTTTGCATTGTACTAACACTGCTATATAAATCATGAACTTTAAAAGCATGTTTTATTTTTGCATTAAAGCCTTGTATTACTGCTCCGTCTCTAATATGAAAATCTATAGGTTGAGCTTCAGAGACATGATCATGAAACTGTGTTCTATTGTTGTTAGGAGTTATCACTTCTTTGTTTAGAAAACTATTAATGTTAGTATTTTTATATTTGTGTAACTTTTCAAAAGCAATATTTAAACTAGGTAAGTATTCAGCCACAGACAATGCCATGGTTTCTTTTTTAAATCTGTGAGTCATTAGATTATTTCTAAAGCCATGTTTAAGTATTTTAGGTAAATCTCCTATTTTGAATTTTGCACTATTCACCAAAGCCATCCTCAAATACTTTGTATGCCAACTCTACATCGCCTTTTTCTACTTTATCTTTTCTTAATATTGTAACAGTATCCGGTGATAACGAGTCAATTAATTTTTCATAGTGTGTTATAATAATTACTGTTCTGTTATCATTTTCTAATGCAAATGTTTTTAGTTGTTTGCTTAACTGATTGATAGAATCAATGTCCAGTCCACTATCCGGTTCATCTAAAATAGAAACCTTAGGTTTAGATAACAGCATCTGTATAATTTCGTTTTTCTTTTTCTCACCGCCACTTGCTTCTACATTTAATTGTTTTTTGTGAAAGTCTGATGGTAAACCAAATACATCACTGTAGTCTTTATAATCATTAAGTACTTGAGTAATGTCGGACATTGAGTTAGTCATTTTTTCTTGCTGTATTAAAGATTCTTTAACAAATTGAAAATTGCTTATGCCTGCAATAGGAGTAGGATTTTGAAAACTTACAAACAATCCTGCTCGAGCTCTTTCGTGCGGCTCTAATGCAAGTATATCTTTACCGTCTAACTGTGCGGCTCCTGATACTGTGTACTTGGGATTACCCATTAACGCATGAGCTAGTGTACTTTTACCAATGCCATTAGGACCCATTATAATATGAATGCCAGGACCAAAATCTAAATGCAAATCATTTAAGATTGTTTTGCCTTCTGCTTTTACTGTGAACTCTTGTGTAACTAACATTATCCTACTGCTCCTTCAAGTGTAACACTTAATAATTTGTTTGCTTCTGCGGCAAATTCAAGTGGTAACTTTTGAAATACATCTTTACAAAAACCATTCACAACACAATTTACTGCGTTCTCTTCGTCTAATCCTCTGCTTTGCAAATAGTACATTGCTTCTTCTGATAGTTTACCTGTTGTTGCTTCGTGCTCTACTATACTATTATCGTTAAGTTGTGAAATTACAGGTATGGTAATTGCTCTGCTGTTATCAAGCATTAAACTATCACATTGTGTAAAGTTTCTACTATTACTAGCACCACTATTAATTCTAACCATACCTCTGTATGTGTTTGAGCTATCACCAAAACTAATACCTTTGCTTATGATGGTGCTTTTGGTATTCTTGCCTACATGGAACATTTTTGTTCCTGTGTCTGCTTGTTGTTTTCCTTTGGTTACCGCAACACTGTAAAACTCACCAACACTATTGTCGCCTCGTAATATACAGGAGGGATATTTCCAAGTAACAGCACTGCCTGTCTCAACTTGGGTCCAACTAATCTTTGAACTTTCACCTTTACATATACCTCTCTTTGTAACAAAGTTTAGTACACCACCTACACCATTCTCATCTCCTGGGTACCAGTTTTGTACTGTTGAATATTTGATCTCTGCTCTATCATGTGCTACAAGTTCTACAACAGCGGCATGCAATGTGTTTTCATCATATGCTGGTGCAGTACAACCTTCCAAGTAACTGACATAACTATCCGCATCTGCTATAATCAAAGTGCGTTCAAATTGCCCAGTGTTTCTAGCATTGATGCGGAAGTATGTGTTTAATTCCATTGGGCATTTAACACCCGGTGGAATATAACAGAATGTGCCGTCAGTAAAGACAGCACTATTTAGGCAAGCAAAGTAGTTGTCTTTGGAAGGAACAACACTACCTAAATACTCTTTTACGAGTTCTGGATGATCTTGTATGGCTTCACTTATACTGCAAAATATGATGCCATGCTTTTGTAATTCGTCTTGAAATGTTGTAGCAATACTAACACTATCAAATACTGCGTCAACTGCTACTGTGGGAATAATTTTTGTGTCTTGTTCTTCGACACCCAATAGTGCATCTCGCTCATGTAGAGGTACACCAAGTTTATCAAAGGTGTCTAATATTTCTTGTGGTATATCTTCTTTGTTTCTAAACTTGGGTGCTGAGTAATAACTTAATGCTTGGTAGTCAATTGGTGCATAATCTACATTAGCCCAATCGGGTTCTTTGATTTTTTGTAAATGTTCAAATGCATTAAGTCTAAATTCTGTAACCCATCCAGGTTCATTTTTGAGGGCACTGAGTCGTTTAACAACATCAGCATTAAGTCCAGGTTCAAAATCTTCACTTTCGACCTGTGTGCTAAAACCTGCTGTATATTTGTTGTCTAACTCTCTGTATTCGGTCACTGCATCTTCTCAGTAATGATTTTAAGAGGATGGCCATTGTGCCTTGATATCATCACCGATTCAGATGTTTTTTGTTCTGCTATTTCGTGACTGTATGTGCCTGCAATACCTCGACCGTCTTCATGTATTTCGATCGTGATATTTTTTGCTTCTTCTAAAGTCCTGTTGAAGATTTCGACTAGTAATTGAATAACAAATTCCATAGGTGTAAAATCATCATTCAGCACAACGACATTGTATCTGTTAGGAAACAAGATTTCCGATTTGGTCTTGGACTTTGTTCTAGTTTGCTCTCTGGCCATGTTCCTTCCTAAAATAATATATTATCTATATTATATTGCCAAACTTTAAGTATGTCAAGTATTACTTGCTGTGAGGCGGAAGTTTTGCTTCAATAAACCATTCATGTTTTCTTTTAACAGGATTATATTTTTTAAATCTCAATTTCCTGTTTTCAGTAATCATAGTCTTAGTTTTTTCAGCGGTGTAGTGATAGGTGTGACTATCTCTGGTTTCGCTCTCAGGTATTAAATATACTTTAGTTCTTTTCTTTGTAGTTTTGCTTGCCATATAAAAAAGGGAGGGGGTTTTGTCCCCTCCCACTTATTTACCGACTACTTTACTTAATAGTAATTTTTTGTGGCTTCAGTGCTTCAGGAACATTCCTAAACAATGAAACTCTCAAGATGCCGTCTTCAAGTTTAGCATCTTTAACTTCCACATATTCGGCAAGTTTAAAAGTTCTTACAAAGTTTCTCTCTGCAATTCCTTTATAAAGATATTCTCTACCTTCGTCAATAACATCTGACTTACCAGAAATTTTAAGATTACCATCTTCCATTTCTACTTCAATGTCAGTCTTTTTAAATCCTGCTACTGCAAGAGTAATTTCGTAGACATCGTCTTCGGCCTTACTAATGTTGTATGGAGGATATCCAGATGTATTAACAAATGAAGGTTCGTTAAAGAACTCATTTACTAAGTTGTCGAAGCCAATTGAGGCTTTAAAAAGTGGGGAAAGTGTATCGGTCGTGATACGATATTGTTGCTTTGTTACCATAATAATCTCCTTAGTTAAGCAAGTTTATTCTATTTCCTAAGATGTTTATACCCGTTCGGCCTATAAACAAATCGCGGGTGAGGTCGTTTCTGTTAGTGTGTATCTGTATCTCCTCACACACTTGTTACACTTCTTGGTTTCCTTTGATGTTGCCATCTCAGGTCCTTTGTTGGGTAACCTTAAAAACTAGTCGATTTTATCCTAAGACATAACCCTCTAGTTTTTACATTTTAATTTCAATGCATAGCATTGTTTTAAAATGCAAATTTATTTATCCTTTTACATATAATATATATGTACTTTTTGGCAAATTTCAACCTTTTTTTGCAAAAAAACTTTCTAATTTGTCATTCATTTCTATAGTATTATAAGGTAAGTCGAAATTTAGTTTAAAATAAGCAAGGTCACTTGGGTCATCAAAAACTGCATCAACTATTAAAACTACCCCGCCATATGCGTCAGGACCGTCATCAAAACTCTTTTCAAAAGATACTGTTCCGTTGCTATTATCAGCAAACTTCCAAAATGGCCCTAGGGTATTGTGTATAGCACTTTCCCAAATGTAATCGTAGTCTGCACTGTCGTTAATCGGACACTCTACTACCCTGTACTTGTATGTCATTTGATTACAGGTTCTTTGCTTGGCTCTAAGTTACCTGATACAACACTGCAACTTATATGATCAGTTTTATCTATCACTGCTCGTATAGCCTTATCTAATTTATATCCATAGTTGAGTAGCTCGTTATCCCACGGCAACTCAACTGTTATTGTTGCTCTTATCTTTTTTTCCTTTTCCAAAAATTCGCTCCCAGCCTTCATCATAGGCTGTTTTGTTATCGCCTTTTCTAGGTAATGATCCTTTACCGCCATGCCACTTACCCTTACTGGATTTAGTGCTGTCGGTATTAGTCGACTTATTTTCTTTGTCTGCCATTTCTCACAAACTCCAATTCCTGTTGCCAATTCTTTTTATTCTGTTCTGCTTCACCACTTCCTCTTTGTGCTAGTATAACACGACCTCCGTCCATGTCAATACGAATACTGTCAGTTGTTATTACTTCACCATGTCTGCCAATAAAGACACCGGTCATTTCTCCTTTAGTATCTTCTGGGTGTAAGTTGTTGATTAATTCAATCAGTTCTTCTTTTGTCATGCTATGTTTGATGTTTCTGTTGGCAGTGCTGGAGCGTCATGATATTTCTGAAACTCTCTTAACTGTGCTTGGCTATCTAGAGTAACCACTAGGCCTACTAACATAATTGCTATAACAAAAAACAACACAAACATATCAATTGGATTCTTCATTGCTTTTATTCTCTTGGTAATATTTCAAACTACATTCAGCACCACAAAAAGGTTTTGCTGGCGAGCCCTCTGTAATTGCTGTATGGTACTTGACATCTTCGACTGCTATCTCTTCTCGGCATACCCAGCACTTAACCATCTGTGGTCTAAAACTCATCGTCTCATCCTTGCAATGTCTATTGCATGTTGATCATCAATAACAGGTACAGCATTGCTCTTATGCATAGTAGCAATACCTTTAATTAGTGTACCTGTGTATTTCTGAGGCTCCACTTTTCGACAACTACCGTGGTCAATATTGCTCATAGGTAAACTTGGATATTTTTCTCTGTGTAATCTATCCTGCTCTGTTCGCCAATTTGTTTCAGGCTTGTTAGTCTTAAAATGTTTAAAGTCTGATACTTTGGGCTGTTTAACACGACCAAAACAGTAATCAAGATAATCTTCAAACTTCTCATATCGCATTTCATGCAGGCCTTTCTGCTTCATGTTCTTGTTATGCTTGCGCCAGTTATCTTGCAACTCAGCCATTTTAGCCTTGGTAATTTTAGTCTTGCGTTTACGGGTATTGATTGTGCTTAAACCCTGTGCTAAATGCATAGTCATAATAGTACCTAGATTGTTAATATATTGTACAATTATAACAAATATTTGAGTTTTGTCAAGTGTTTTTTACAACTTTTTCGAGGGCAGAAATGAGCAAATTGGCTAGATTGGGGATATATTTTTCGTGTAAATGATGGTAATTATGTTGAGCTATTTCCATCATTTTGCTCCATTCTGCTTCTGTAGGTCTAGGAGTTTCTATAACTGATTTAACAAATTCTCTATTTCTAGTCTCCCAGTCAGCAAATTTGTCATATTCTTTATTTAGAAAATCTTCGTATATTTCAAACCCTAGATTTTTTTGATATTCTTCTAATCCGTGATAATCACCTAGATTAAAACTTGGAGTTAAGTACAAAATTCCCTTCATCCATTTTTCTGTTAACATAGTTACATCAGTGTTTATCCATTCATAATTAGTTTCTAAGTTTATATTAAAAAATGATTCTGCCCACCATACATCTTGTTTATATCGATCTCTTACAGTTTGATCTTCATGGTCATTAGGTAAACTTTTAGGTATATATGAATCTCTATCTCTACTAGTAGCCATATTCCAAAAGTCCTTATATGCATCATGAGGGTTTCTAAAACTATATAGAAAATTATCTAGATAACCATTTTCAGCAAATAATCCTAACACAAATTCTCTTTGTGCTGTGCTGTGCCCATTCATATATAATGCTTTATATTTTTTGTTACTGTGTGCAGTTAATGAACTCTTATCCTCAATTTCTTTTATTCTATTTCTCTTATTAACATTTAAGTAATTTCCATACTCTGTGAGGTGCAACCAATTATTTCTAAAGTAATTGTTTTCAAAATCTAATGAATTAGTTCTAGATGCACCATTTGTCCAAAAACTAACATTAGATGTATCGTACCCTAGATGTTCTAGAAAATTCTTAAAAACTAATGTTCGAACAACATGCGTTTCAAATGTGTCATCTATAAAAACATGCCCAGAGAATTTTTGAAAAATTGTATCATAGTCTTCTTTTGATAAATTAAAAAGACTTAGCCAACTGATAATCAGTACACCATCATTAACATTTAGGTCGTCTACTGGTATGCATTGCTCTGGTATGTAAAAAGGCAAAAATCTCATAATAGGAGGTTCTACTAGAACTCCTCTCTGAAAGTCGTTGTCTACTTCGCACTCTTTTTGATAAGTTTGTGAATTGGATATGTGTTTTTGTTTTTGGTCTTTTATTAACTCAGTTTGTGTTGGCCAGAAGTCTCTAAATGATTCAAATAGATCTCTATTGAAATCACTATGTAATTTTACATCTTTGTGATAATAAAGATTTAACACTCTGCATAGTCTTTGAGCATTTTACGAATTTCAATAGCATGTTGTTCTTCCATGCCAATTTGACCTCTGGCATATTCTTCAAGCATAATACTTGCATCAGCAACTTCCATTAGTAATTCTTTATATGCGGCAACGGCCTTCATTTCATGCTCTAGACTTTCCTCTAAAATTTGTTTAACACTGTGATTATGATTTTCTTCAATAGGTGTAATCTTTTGGCTTGGGTGGCCATCAAATCCTGTGATGTATTCGCCTGCTTGTAGTGCATGTACTAAACTTTCGTTTGCTTGTTCTTGTAAAAATGCTACAATAGGTATTCTGTTAGGTCCACTGACCATAAGTGAACTATGGGCATATCTAACTACTCCAGCCATTTCCATTTCTACGATCTTATTTAAAATTTCGCATACTTTTTTTGTATTAAGTTCTCGCAACTCCATTATTCTCCGTCGTAATATTCAAGACGCTCTATGTCTTGTTCGTTGGTTTCTTCACCATACTGTATTTCTATAATATGACATGGTTCATCAAAAGGATTAAATGCTTGATGCCAGTCTCCTTGCTTTACATGAAAGAATCCATCTTTCTGTATAGTGTGTATTTGATGTTGCTCCGGCGAACTAAAACTGTGCTTGATGTTTATCATGCCCTTGCTTACAAACCACATTTCACTTCTTTTAAAATGTCTTTGATAACTGATACCTTTTCCAGGTTCAATTATCAGTTCTTTGACACGAACTACATCGTCTTGAAACAGGTCACTAAACTCGCCCCAAACTCTGCGTTCTGTAGGATATTTCCATTCCTTTAATATCCAACTACTGCTGTTGGCTTTGTGGTCTCCGCCAACTGAGAATACAAACTCGTATCCTTCTACTTGCATTTCGGGTATGTTATCTTTTCCTCTATCACCTCCGTTACAGAATACATAATCATGATCATGTCCGAATGCATCGCGAACTTGTTTAAGTCCTGCTGTTACTGTACCATCTTTATCATCTACACCATATAGGTTTGACACCATGTGCATTCTTTCTAAGATGGTTGCTCTTTCTTCAAAAGGCATAAATGGTCTGCCTTTCTTACTTGTAAGCCATTCATCACTGTTGAGTAGCACTACAAGTTTGTCGCCATAAGCGGCGGCTGATTCTAATAGATTAATATGACCTGAGTGAAGTGGGTCAAATCCTCCACTTACTACTGCAATTTTCATTACTTGCCTCGTAAGCGATTTACTTTCTCTTTCATCATCTCAACTTTGCGTTTTGATCTTTTGCCTTTGAGATGCTTTTGTCCAACGGGCGGCAAAGGCATCCATTCGCCTTTTGCTATCATATCGTCCGTTTTCTTTTGTGTTCGTTTGACTGCGGCGGCTTTCATTCTTTTTCTTTTTACAGAAGGTTTTTCATAGTATTCTCTTTTAGCAAGTTCTTTTTGCCTGTTGTCTCGTTCTAGAACTTTTTTAAGTCTACGGATCGCTCCGTTTACATCACCATTACGAACAACAATTTTACAACCTGAATCTCTAGGTTGATCCTTATCAAATTGTTTTTTCCTGTTAAAGGAATTTTTAGTATTCCTATTGCCTTGCCATTTGCCTTTATTCATTTTCACCTCTGTAAAATTTAAATTGTTTTAGTACCTCCGTCTTGCCGTCATTGTACACTACTTCAGGGAAGTTTTCTGTTGTAGGGTAAGAATTATATATTATTTTTACCACGCCTTTCTTACTAAGTTCTGGTGCATTATACATAATATAAAACAATGCAGTTTCTATTATTGTTTTAAGTGCTCTAGCACCTAAATCAATTTTTGATGCTTTATCTGCTACAGTATCAATAAAGTCATCGCCTAATACAAGTTCAATATTATCAAACTTTAATATTTCACTTATTTGTATTATAATACTATTTTTAACATTTGTCAACACCTTTTTAAGGTCATCTTTACCAAGATTTTCAAGTGTTGCTATAATAGGTAATCTACCTACTAGTTCAGGTAACAGTCCAAAAGATACAATATCGTCTGATGTTATATATTTTAAATATGATTTATCTTTTGCAATATTATCTATATTTGATTTAAATCCTATAGCAGATTTTTTCTTTACTCTTTTTGTGACATCCTTATCTAATCCAACAAATGCGCCACCTAAAATAAACAAAGTATTTGTAGTATCAAACTCTACATAATCGTCATTCATTTTTTTACCGTTTGATATTCTAACTTTTGCAGTAGTACCTTCTATTAATCTTAGTAGTGCTTGTTGAACACCCTCACCACTAACATCGCGTGTAGCAGTGTTAGATTCACTCCTACGGGCTTTCTTATCTATTTCATCTATATAAACAATACCATTTTGAGCAAGTTCAACATCATAGTCAGCAAGTGCAAGTAATCTTTCTAGTACAGTTTCTACATCTTCGCCTACATAACCTGCTTCAGTTAATGTAGTAGCATCTGCAATAGCAAAAGGCACATTTAATTTTTTTGCTAAAGTTTTAGCCATAAGTGTTTTACCAGAACCAGTTGGGCCTACTAATAATACATTAGATTTTTCTATTTCTACTTCGGTGCTAGATAATATTCTTTTATAATGATTGTATGCACAAGTGCTAAGAATACTTTTAGCATCATCATTTCCTATGACATGTTCATTTAAAAAATGATGTATTTCTGTTGGAGTCGGGATGTCATCTCTATTGAACGATGTTACATCATCTTGATCTTTTTGTACAATATTATAACTGATAGAAATGCATTCGTCACAAATATAAACATTAGGTCCTGCAATTAGTTTTTCTACTTGGTCTCTACTTTTCCCGCAAAAGTTGCAGTGTAGCGATTTGTCATCTGTCATTTTTTACCTATATAAACTGTGCTTGTGTTTGTTTTTGTTTCTTCGTCTTTGGGTAGTGGCATTGCCCAAAAACCTATCTTTCTTTTTACTTCTTCCTCAGATTGTGATTTAAGCATCTGATAAATTTCGTCTTCGCTTAAATCTTCCTTATTAAATTCGGAAGTTGCCAAAAGCCTAGCCGCTTCTCGTAAATCTCCTGTTGCCGCTTTTTCTACTGTAACTGTCTCTGGTTTCTCATCTAGTAACTTGTATGCTTTTTGCAATCGCTTCAAAACATATAAGTACTTAGCATTTAATTCATCAAATGCTTTCTGAATCTCATTTTTCTTCATGTCTATTTAACACTGTTTGCTCGAGTTGAGCTATAGACTGTGGTGTAGATAAGTCAAGATCAAAATCAGGCTCAACATTTAATTCACTTTCTAATTGTTTAATTCTTTTTTCTTGCGATTCAATTTTTTCTAACGAATCAGAAAGTAAGTTTAATGTGTTACCGTACTTTGTCCACAACTCGTCTAAAGCCGCCTGCACTTGTTCTTTACTTGCCATCTAATTTCTCCTGTAATTTTTTCTCTAACTTTTCTATTGCTCTAGGAGTCTTAAGTTTAAAATCTACTTCTTTCTCAATTACAATTTCCTTAGGTTTTTTTGCTAACTCTCTTTCTTTCTTCTTAAGTTCTTTTTCCAGTTCTGCGATTCTTTTTTTTTCGGCGGCGCTTTCCATTATTGCAGTAGCCGCATCGTCTACACTTGAAGGTCGATCGACTGGTCGAACACTACCGCTAGTTCCAGTTGTCCCCACTTGTTGTAAAGGTACACTTTCGTCTGCTGTATTTGGTCCTTCGGTAAGATCTTTATTATTGTCCTCTTCTGTTGACGATCTATCTGCGGCTCCCCCATAAATCGCTTTATCTCCGGCGGAATGTTTACTGTTGGTTTTATTTCCATTATCCGGTCCTGCTTTCTCTAAGTTTATTCCATACCTTAACAATGTTTGGTTAGCCGCAATAACTAGCATAACTGCTAGTGGGTCAAAGACAAAAACTAACATCAGTATGAATACTTGGACTGCTTTGTCCAACAGATCCTCCCCATCGCCACCAAATAATAATTGTGCTACATATTTGATTGGCCCTACCTCTTTTTCTAATTCTCTAACAGCACTTTCTGCTTCAAACTTTTCGTCCCTAAGTGTTGCTATTCTATCGTAAATTGTGTCTATTTCGCTATTAAAAGTGTCTATCTGATCCAAAGCATCATCCTGTGAACTTGTGCTTTGGTTTCGCAATCTGTTTATTTCTGCATTAGCACCTTGTATTGTTTCTTGTGCTTGACTTCTGTATCGGTCAATAGCATCCTGAAATACTTTTATGTCAGCAGTTGATTGTGCTCTTAAACTTTGTTGCTGGTCTGCTATTTGATCACGCTCTGTTTGTTGCGTGGCTCGCAACGCATCTGCTTGAGCACCGTAATCAATAGTTTCTGTTTCTGCGGCTCTAAACACGCCGCCAGCATCAGTTTCAATTACTTCTGTGCCTTTTGCTCTGAGATCATTTACCGCTTTATCTAGTGCCGCTAATCTTGTATCAAGTGATGCTAAGTCTACAGTAAGTTGCGATCTTACACTTTCTATCTGACCTTGGTTATAATCTATATCACCTTGCACTTGTTGCCATGCTGTATCACGAATTTGTATTTGTGCATCAATACTGTCTTGTACATCAAAACCACCATTGCCTATGCTGGCAATACGATCCTCTATGATAGTAATACGATTTTCTTCACGAGCAATTTGTCCGTCTATGCGTTCTACTGCCGCAATGGCATCTCCACTTACACCGGCCTGGTCCAAGTGAGCTTTAGACAGATAACCAAAGATTCCCATACTGGTTATAATCATGAGCACAAGGACTGCGGTACTTAAATATGCTTTTAAAGCAAAAGTAGTATCTTTCCAATATCTGTATAACCAACTTGCTGTAAGCAGTTTGCCTACTTCTAATGTACCAGCCATTACAGCAATCGGCAGTGCGGCCGCACTGAATATAGCCATAAGACCAGCGATGCTGAACCAAGCCGCTACGCCAGCAATGGCTAAAGCGGTAAAGAGTGTAAGTAATCCAAACCACATAGTAAATATATTTATCTTACGGTAAATACAGTTATGCAACTTAATTGGACCCACGACAAAGATTACGGCACATTAAAGTGTGTTATAACTGAAGATTTAGTGTATATTGCCTATCAAGGCGGAAAAAGTATACATAAATTTTACATGGCTGAACACACGGTGTTAGATCATTCTCCGGAATATGATCCATGGGAGGATGAGAAAAAATGGTTAAGTGATAATTTTTCTAATGTTGTAGGGACTTACGAACCATTTTATTTAGATGATAGTCAGCAAGATGATTGGATTGAAGAACACGACTGGAAAGAAGCATTTCCAATGTTTGGTATTTCTCAAACTGGAACATACTTAGATAGATTGCAAAGACCTTCAGAAGTTCAAACCGGTGCATTACTTTATACTACTGTAAAGTTTGATTTAGAAAACAAACTGTGTATAGAAAAAGACGCTGATAATAATTATTTTAAAAGAGAGTGGTGTGAAGAATTAAATACTTTTTACAATGTTCAACCTTGTTGTGTATTTCCAGATAATCCTGGCCTTACACCACTGTCAAAAGAAGAAGCGGAAGAATTACTGAACGTCTTCTAAAAAACGCAGTTTTTGATGGTCAGCAAGTTCAACTGTAGCACTGTTTGCTTCATGCTCTCTTACTGTAACTTTTTGTACCCAACACCTTCCGTCTGTAAGTTCACTTACAATCTCTTGTGCTTTGTCAAATGCCATTTCAGCAAAACGTTCACAACCTGTTGCTGATACAATTCTCAAATCAATTAGATTTAAGTTTCGTAACATTATAAATGTTTCCATTTCAGGGTCATCTTCTGCCGCTAAGTATGTGTGATCAAACGTGTCAGCCAACCATTGCTTCAAAGGTTTGAGGCCACCAAAGTCTACAATCCAGTTGCGTTCATCTAAAGACTCGCCACCAAATGTGAATTCAAACTGTAATGCGTAACCATGTATTAGGTTACAATGACTGTCTGCTCTCCACTGCCTAAATGCACAACTGTGACCAGTTGCGTGTGTATATGTTTTACCTGAATAAAATCTTTTTGTCATGTGTATGTGTACCTCTGTTAGATATACATTATATAAAATAATAGTTTGAAAGTCAAGTTTTTTTAAACAATTAAATTAGTTGTAGATTGCACATATGCTTTTTCTGTGCCTTCATTAGTTTTAACCATACTCATTACATGCGATGACTGAATGAAATGAGACTGATCTGGATCAACTGTGAGCATAAAAGGCATAAGACCGTAACCTTGCTGATTCATAGAAACAGTCATTGGCTTAGAAACCTTTACACCTGTGTCTTTTTCTTCTTCAAGGGTTCCTATGACTTCTTCACCAGTTATTAAGCGAATACTAACAACTTCACCTTTTTTGATTGGTTTTTGTAATAACATAAAATTTCCTTTGTGAACTCTATTTACAAAAACCAAACAAAAATTTTAATATTTTTTGGTTATTCTAAACCGGCTTCTTTAAGTGTCATCTTCACAACACCTTCTCTGATAAGTTTGCTTCTGTTAGCCATGTGTTTTGCTTGTACTTCTTCTTTGCTACCACCAAAATATGCTACAGCATGTCCTTCTTCTATGAGGATGTCTGTTGCTGGTCTCCAAGAATCAGTTTTACCACAATACACAGTAAAGTCACCAAGAACTCTACCAAACTTACCTCTCATGTCTTCGCCATCTTTGTTGATTTGAGTTTTGAGGATTGGTCCTGATTTATTATCGAGCATTTCTTTTAGTCTTGCCTTTGCGGCTAAACCAAATTGTTTTTCTACTTTGTCTCTTGTTCTGCTTTCTGGTGTGTCTATACCCATCATGCGAACTCTTTCGTCTTTGAGAATTATCCCAAAACCTAAATCAATGTCTACGTCCACTGTATCGCCATCAACGATTTTCAAGACTTTGCATCTGTATTCGTACATGTGTTACTCCTATATTCCTCCTACGGAATTATAAGAGTATTTATCTTAATCGTTGCGTTTTAAGAATGTGTGATTATGCAGTACAGCAGTTTGCGGATACACCGACCCCCAATTGGGTTGACTGATGTTGTGATTGAAATAATGTGTGGCACCACTTGTAGGATCTATGGTAATGCCTTTCATTGACAGCAGTGCAACTTGAACACTCTGTTTCCAGGCTTCCATGTTAGGCCCTATTGGTTTGCCTTTTCGAGAACCCTCATGATACACTATTTGAATGTCATCACTTTTGCCATCACAATACCAACTAAACTGACACATGCCAATAATAGGTAATTGATTACCTTTCCAGTTAGTGTAGTATTTTGCTTGTTTGACAACATCACAAATGTTGCTTGGATATTTTTCGTGTCTAACACGATTTAGTGTGACATGAGCAACAGCACTTTTGCCTGCTATTGTTTCACCTTTTGCTTCGTGGTATACATTAGTTGCTAAACACAATGCTTGCTCAACATCAATGTCTATACCGTTTACATTGTAAGGAGCATAACTTACCATCATACTCAACAATACTGTTTTAATAGTCATTAGTTCCATACCCTGAATCCCTATTATTGTTATATTATAATAAAAATCAGTGTGTTTGTCAAGTATTTGTGTAAAGTTATTTAGTAAATATTTGATCTTTAGGAAGAAAATATATTAAAGTTTTTATTGCACCAAGCATTCATTTCGCTTACATTATTTAATTGTAACATCATGTGATGTGCTATAAGTATGTCTTCTCTACGGATATTTACTTTTTCTATTTTGTTTGCATATTCATAATGTTCTAAAATTGTAGGGTGAAGATCTGGTGATCCGCCATGGGTATAAAGTGGGTTTCTACTACCCCATTCGTTAGGAATACTTACCAGGCTTTCAAGCATGGTTGGATATTTAAAATCAATATGTTCTGACACATAATTTAAATGTTCTAATTGCTGTTCACTTAGATCTTGATATTCTACAAAGTCTGAATTAAAAATATCATGCATTGCTGTGAACCAATAAAACAATTCATTTGCTTCTAAGTATTCTTTTAAGAATATAATATCATTTAAACTTTGCGTAAACATCCAGTCATTAGAAATTTCTGGATTTTCGTATTGGGAACCGTTGCATACCCAAACAGTTTTTCCATTGTGAATATCAATTTTATCATGCCTAAACAAAGAAGGTAACATGATAATAATTTTATCTAGTTCAGTAAAATTATATTTTCGATTTGCGTTAGCAACTTTGTGCAAAATTTGAGTTGTACTACCACCCTTTTGACCAAAGTTATATCCGTCATTTTTATAGCAAATCATGTCTGCCCAAGTAGGCCAAAAATACTGAGTGAAACTGCAACCAAAAGTAAAGATTCTACTTTGGGTCACGTTATATCTTTAAATGGGATTCTTGAAACTTTTTCCCATGCTTCATCGGGTGTATAATTCACATCCTCATAGCCTGGCATAGGATCTTTTACTTTGCGTATGTTAGGCCAAACTTTGCTCATTTCTTTGTTAAAATCTAACCAATGGTGATCTTCTGGTTTGAGTTTTCTATCGCTGACAATAGCATTTACAGGACATTCCGGTTCACATATTGCACAGTCAATGCACACATCTGGATCTATAACTAATGTGTTTTCGCCCTCATAAAAACAGTCTACAGGGCATACTTTGACACATGTGGTGTGTTTACAATCTACGCATTCGCTTTTTACTACATATGTCAAATCATTTCTCCCTAAGACCTATTATTTACTAAAAAAGCACCTTTTTAGCCTGTTTTTTTCGTATTCAATTAAATATTAGCAACTGATTGGTTATAGAACCAGTTGACAAAAATAGTATTTCACCGCTCATTAAGATGTGATAGATAGATCAGGAACTCGGCGTTCCCCAATCAGTCAACTTACAAACTCCGGAGTTTTTGTTTGTTTGTACAATTCGTATAATTGACCGCTGGCTAAATTTTTTGCTTTGGCCTCGCATTGTATGTCAAACTTATCTATAAAACTTAATGCCCATAGATTTGCATCTTCATTAGGATAGTAGTCTGAATGTGCTCTTAGTTTTTGTTTCTTATGACCCGCTTCAAGAAGTCCCACGATATCATGCAAACCAACATGGGTATTGTCACCAGCAGGTAGATGCTCGTCGCGACTGTAACTGTAATGCATAGCAGGGCGAACTCCACGCCAACTGTCGATAACCGCTTTAACTCTGTCATCCTCGGGTTGTATGTATTCTTCATCTCTGATCCAATGATGGTGTATGTCGAGAACCAGTGCTAAGTGATCTTTGAGTTTGAGACTTTCGTCGAGTCCCCAGCACATTTCGTCGTTCTCAATGGTAATAGTATTTAGTGCTTCGGGCGACAATTTAGGCAATACTTTGATAATACCTTCTGCACCTTGCTTGCCTGATATGTGTACATTGATCTTAAAGTCTTGGAATTGCTTACCATAGCCCATCCAACGGGCCATGTTTACATGATACTCAAATTCGTCAATACTGCGTTCCACAATGTCTGGAGTAGCAGAAGCAAGAACACAAAACTGCCCGGGATGAAAAGAAAGCCTAACATCAAGAGACTTGGCCAGTTCTCCAACTTTGCCAAAACCCTTTTCAAGTTCTTTAACCACAGTAGGATCTTCCCACACATAACGCCATGTTGGTTCTGTAGCCATTGGGATTTGATTACTACCCAATCGAACCATTCTCCTGTTTTCGGGAAGGCTACCTACATATTTAACCAAATTGTACGCACTTTGCATATTATGTGTAACTATATCTAACATGCGTTGTTCAGCCACAGCCTTGTCTTGCCTATTCATCCAGGCCACAGTGGTCTGCTTCTCCGTGAAGTTCTGCTGAATTTCTTTTAGTATTTTAGGCTTCTGCGTTTGATCAGGATCTAGATACTTGCAACAAAAGCCAATACGTTGTATAGTGTTATCAAACATACGAGTATTATATACTAGTTGGATACCAATGTCAATAAATAATTGTATGAATTTTGATTATATTATTGCATCAGGTGATAGTTTCACAGAAGGCTCTAAAACAACTTTGGGTATACACCAATCACAAACATGGCCGGGCTTACTAGGAAAAGAACTTAATATACCATGGGCTAACTTAGCCAAAGGAGGTGCAAGTAATTTCGATATAGCAATTCAACCTGTACAGAAAATACATGAATGGTGTACACAAAATCCAGGTGAAAAACCTTTGCTGATTTTTGGATTCACAATAGATGATAGAATTCCATATTTTGATTACGAAGAAGGAATGGTAAAAAGTTTTTACACAATACTTCCAGAGTTGATCGAAGAAACAGTAGTATCTCCTATACTAAAAGAAAGACTTTTAATTGATATGAAATCAGGATCCGATACTGATGAATGTTTTAATCAAAAAATGAATATTGAAAAAATAGATAACAAGAGTAAAGACCCAGATCTAGACGGTTTTATGATGCAAACATATAATGCAATTAAAATTGCCAATAACTATGCAAACATTTTTAAAGGTGCAACTGTTTTATGGGGATTTATACATGCATACAATGCTACAGGTGATGTAACACTTAGACATTGTGTTCGTACTAATACCAAATATAAAATAAAATGGCCTCATTGGGACACATGTTTTAACAGATTCATAGACAATAAACCTTTACAATCTTTATCGTTTGATTCAACACATTGGGTATCATCCGAAGATTGTCATCCTAATCAAAAAGGAATAGAAGTGTACAAAAATTTTTTTAAAGATATTATTACACAAGAATATGATAAATAATGTTGTAGTTAAATCTACATTATCGATAATGGAGTAACCAACATGGCAGAAATGAACAACTTTGCGTTAAAAGGCCTAGCCAATCTTGTACAATTTGGCAAACGTGGCCTTAAAATTTTAACGGACACTACAGACGATTATTTCAGTTTTACTGACAATGATGGAACAACTCTAGTTGAAGTACGTGGTGCTAATGCTACAGTGGCAAGTGCATTCATGACCAAAGGTCAATTTGATGCGGCAACAAATGCTGTAGCACAATATGTCAGTACAGAAGTTCAATACAATACAGGTACAACTACACTGTTTGAAATTCCTGGAAATTCATTAGTGTATAGTGTAACTGTTGATGTTGCAAGCCCTTGGGTAAGTGCTAATTCTAGCACATCTATTAAAGTTGGGGACGGCAGTGATGATGACAGATTGTTCACAGCGGACGATGCTGACATGACTCAAACTTTCCAATTCCACAGCAATTATCAAGAAATTTACAGTTCTAATGCTAACATAGTATGTACTGTAGATGCAGGTAGTGCTTCTGCTGGTTCAGCAACAGTAACAGTATTAGTTGTAACTGAGAACCTAACTGTTAAAGATTACGGTTCAATTGCTGATTTAGGTAGTGTGTAACAACTAGAAAAGTGTTAAAATTTAAAACCCCCGTAAGGGGGTTTTTTTATGGTTGACATAACCTATTGATTTTGCTATAATATAAGATTGATATACAAATCATAGGAGGTATTTTCATGAATAGTATATTTACATTAGCCCAAGACTTTGTTAAGGGCGTATCAGCAATCTTAGTAGGTTTACTAGGATTGGGAATCGTAGCACAATTAGTGTTTGGTTCCACTTTTATAATCGGTGACGTAGTTGCAAATATTACTAACCTAGTTACTACTTTAGGTAACAGTGGATTAGTAGGTTTAATTGTTGCAATTATTGTAATTGGTTTATTGTCAGACAATAAGTAATTATTGCTGATAGTCAAAAATAGGGCGACTTTGATTCGCCCTTTTTTTGTGGTTGTGATAAATACAAGTAATATGTTTTTTAGAAAGGATAACAAAATGGATCGTAAAGCAGTATTTGAGCAATTAAAAATTGATGAAGGAGTAGTAAATGAAGTTTACCTCGACCACCTCGGACTACCAACATTCGGAGTTGGACATTTGGTCATTGAAGGGGATCCAGAACACGGTGAACCAGTTGGAACTCCCGTATCTGAACAGCGAGTGGCAGAAGTCTTTGAACGTGACCTTGACACCGCAATTAGTGAGTGTGTTGCTCTATACGGAGATCAGTTTAATGAATGGCCAGGAGAAGTACAAGAAGTACTTGTGAACATGA
>Ga0255751_10001375_pt1 | contig 23147 bp, 32 predicted proteins | sample 071ome_20_FD_179951 | JGI IMG/M metagenome (GOLD analysis project Ga0255751, IMG submission 179951) | Coastal salt marsh microbial communities from the Groves Creek Marsh, Skidaway Island, Georgia - 071412BT metaG (version 2) | ecosystem: Environmental > Aquatic > Marine > Intertidal zone >... | reverse complement strand
AGTTTGAAACGTTCTATACAAAGAACATCCTCCTTAATGAGGGACTTCGAGCGTGGATGGCTCCAGTAGACCAACCACACGAGAACTTTGTATTCCCAGAAGAAGTCTTGCCACGAGGCAACGCTCTGTAATGAAAGTTACTGAACATAATGTAGACGCTGATTGGAAGGTTAAAGAACTTGATGCTTTGATGGAACTTGTAAAGAGGGAAATCAAAGAAACTGATGATAAATCTGTTCAAATGTTCTACGCTAAAATCTACGGCAAACTAATGGGTGAAAAGCATACTGCGATAGTTGATTAATGAATTATCAACTGATATAATTAGAGGGGTATACTCCCCTCTTTTTTAATGGAATTTAAAGTTTATTCTAAGGATGGATGTCCTTATTGCACAAAAATTCAAAAAGTGTTAGAGTTGGCTGAAATCAAACATATCATATATAAACTTAACCGTGATTTTACACGCGAAGAGTTTTATAAAGAGTTTGGTCAAGGATCTACATTTCCTCAAGTGATTTGTGATCAGACGCAGATTGGTGGATGCACTGACACTATTAAATTTTTAAAGGAGATGAAGTTAGTTTAATGGAAGATCTATACGGAGTTGTTGAAAGTTCTATTGATTATGCATTCAATGGAAAATTTGTTCTCAAGTTTTATGATTATCTCAAGTCTTGCAATGCAACAAGAACAGTAGCAGAATCTTTTATTGAAAGTTCTACTGCTGCTGAAATAAATGATATTGTCTTAGATCTAGAAGAGTATCTTAAAGGTGGACAAGATAATGATCACAAACAACTACGTGAAGCATATGGTCACATTCCAAAACCACAAGCAAGAAAAATAAAAGAATATCTCAATAGTATTCTTGAAGATGCCTGGAGATACAAGCATGACAAAAGACCAGGAAGACGCAAAAAGCAATCTAAATAATGATGAACTCCAAATAAATCGGGGTGTTGAACTACTACTACGCAATAGGAGGAAGAGACCAGATCAACCAAAAACTTTTCAAGTAAAGTTTGGTAAAATGGTTTCTCTCTTCCGCAGAGAAATTGTTTTACATCTAAACTTTTACTTAGACATTAGAAAAAAATAGTCTCTGGAGAAAACAGATGTTAGCAGTCACGCTCACTATTGGAACTTTAGTTTCAATCATGTTCTTTTTTGTTGGTGGCGTAGTAGGATGGTTAGCAAAAGAACATGTATACCAAACACAACCAGTTTATACACACCCAGAGATGTTTGATGAGAATGGTAACATTCTACCAGATGAAATTTTAGCAGTACGATTTGAAAACAGTTATGACGACTACGACGACGAAGAAGAAGACGACTAGAACTAAGACTACAGAAAGTCAAGTCAAACTTCCTCCCAATCCTTTTATTCACGAGATTCTTGAACTTGCAAGTAATCAAAGGTCTAAGGCAAAGAAGGTTGAAATTCTAAAAGAATATGAGACTGATGCTCTCAAAACCATCTTTATTTGGAACTTTGATGACACTGTTGTTTCAATGATTCCTGAAGGACAAGTTCCATATAAAGAGAATGAAGTTCCTGTTGGAACAGACCACACTTCTTTGAGAAGAGAACATAAACACCTTTACAATTTCGTAAAGGGAGGCAACGATAGTTTGTCTTCTCTTCGTAGAGAAACTATGTTCATTCAAATTCTTGAAGGTCTCCATCCTGAAGAAGCAAAAATTCTTTGTTTGACAAAGGATAAATCTCTTCAGTCTAAATATAAAATCAGTCAAGATATTGTAAGCGAAGCATACCCAGACATTCGATGGGGTGGTCGCTCGTGAGTGTTGCTCAAGACGTTAATGTGGGGGAGAAGGAAATGGGAAGTAATGCTATTAATCCTCATGATCCTTCTTCCTATGGATGTCAAGTTCTTTTAGAAAAAACAACTATTGAGCAAGCAAAAGATAAATCATTTCCAAACGATGCCAAACTTATTTGGTATATTGAAGATGGTCAAACTCACATTGACCTAACACGTTGTAAAAAAATGGTAGATCTTTTTGATATGTACTATGACAAGTATGGTCCTGGTGCAGTTCAAAAGATTGATTTTGGATATGGAACTGTAAACCCTAAGTTGTGGGGATACAAATCACCTGATAAAAAGAAGAGAAAATGAATGAAGAAATTATTAGGGATCAAATAAACTCTCTCATTAGAAGTGAAATTCAAGATGTAATTAATGATTATGTTGATTCTCAAGAAGAAACTAAAAAAAGTGGTCTTGGGTTTGTCTCTAATAGTGAAGATGAGTTGAAAGTTAACATCTCAAACAAAGAGATTGATAAGATTATCAAAGAGTATAAAAAAATTAAAAAAAGAGAAAAGTCCAATCTGAGTCAAGTAAAAAAACTTGGATTGGTTGATAAGAATGGTAGACCATTAAGTTGACAATCGTCTTAAATAGTATTATGATTTAAGTATGTGCAACTATTATTATGAATTATAAACCGTACTCGCCTGAGTGGCATAGGTATCGCTATCTAAAAGAAGCGATTGATAAGTATCTTGATGACTATGTTGATCCAACGTTTATCATGGATGACATTAAGGACATTCTTCATATTCGTTCAGAGACAGCATACGACGAGTTTAAAAGAATTAATCAACTAGAGCACTATCTTTCGGATAAGTAAAATGCTTTCAACCCAATACAGAATACGATTAGAAGCAATCTGTGAAAAGATTGTTGCACAAGAGTCGGTAGGTTTGGAGGACATGATTTGGGCAGAGAAACTTGCTAAGGCAAATACTTCTGCTCGTGAGATACTTAAAAAAGCAAGAGGCCGTGCTGCCAATCCTGACATGGTAGAGGGTAGCATGGATGACTTCATGAATAAGATGGGTTTGGGCGATCCAGATCCATCAAATCATCGCACTGGATTTGGCAGTGCTGATGAGATTGTAGATTGGTTTAATCAAGATAAACCTGATGACTGGAGACAACGTGACTGAAACAGCAGTAATTTATTCTAATGGAAGTCAAGAGTGTGAGCGTATTAGTATGCTCCTTAAATCTCTTGGTGGTGAGTTTCTTGAGTACAAACTCAATGAACATTTTACTCAGAGAGGATTTGAAGCAGAGTTCGGCCAAAATGCAGAATACCCTCAAATTAACATTGGGTTTAAGCACATTGGTGGCATGAAAGAAACCTTACAATACTTTAAGGAAAACGAAATTATTTAATTTTTTGTATCATATTTTACAAAACTATTTGCATACATAGAATAGAAGCACTATAATGTGCTTACGTTCATCAGAGGAAACTCTGACGCAAGTAAGTCGCGGAACGGGTCGTTCATCCTCTTTAGAGGACGCAAACGACTGAAGGAACGGGAGTTAATTCACCCTAGTATTTCAGGAGACTGACAATGAACACACTTCTAATGATTAAGAAGCAATTGGATAAAGCCAATGCTCTTCATGACGCCCAGATTCACCACACCACCTATCGTGGATGTGAGTTTTGTGTGGGCACCCATGAACCCAAAGAGACTCACGGCACATTCCATTATCGCGGACACGTTTACACCAAGTAGAAGAGACAGAGGGGTTAACCACCCCTCTTTTTTGTCTAGGTATAAACTCGTAGGCATAAATTTTTATTAAGGTTTCCTGACAATTCCTATAGATAGTGATAGAATTAAGAGGTGAGAAAAGTGTACTGAAAGTTCGATCTACATTATGAGTTAAATCAATCGTGGAGGTTATCATGCATAATCTTATTTCATACAATCAATTAGCAGGATGGAACGAAAGCTTAATGAGACTGGAGAATACTTTAGATAGGAGTGCGGATGAAGCAGATCTCATTAACGACTACTATAATTGTCTAATTGAATGCGACGACGATCAGGCATTATGTAAACGAATCTGTAGGAGGATTCTAGAATAGTCTGAATGGAGGGTTGACTACCCTCCTTTTTTTGTGTATAATTAGCTTTGTCAGCGTTAATCATGATGGATAGAGAAAAGCTTAAGTTAATTGTCAAAAACCTTGAGTCTCTGGTAGAATGTCTAAAGTCAGAAGTTTATTCTGATGTAGATTCATATAAGATGAACTACGAAGAGATTACACAACACATTACAGATTACGACGAAGTATTTTATGACGGAGATGATGATGGATACCCCGATTAAGTTGATTAGTGTGACTCCTGATGCGGAGAAACACATGGCATACTGTGCTCGGGTAAGTAATCCCTCTAATCAAGAGAATGATAATTTCTCTGGTTTGCTGAAGTATTGTATCAAGCACCAGCACTGGAGTATTTTTGAACAAGCAACAATGACTCTGGAGATTAATACTACTCGTGGTATTGCAGCTCAGATTTTAAGGCATCGTTCTTTTACGTATCAAGAATTTTCACAACGTTATGCTGATAGTTCCTTACTCGGCAAGACGATTCCCCTACCTGAACTCCGTAGGCAAGACACTAAGAATCGTCAGAACTCTATTGATGATTTGGATAAAGCGGTTATCGATAGTTTGAATCGTCAGATGGAGACTTTGTTTGACTCCTCTATGGCACTCTACAATCAAATGCTAGAGCGTGGAGTAGCAAAGGAGTGTGCAAGGTTTGTACTGCCTCTGGCTACGCCTACACGCCTCTATATGACGGGTTCAGTACGTTCTTGGATTCACTACATTGATTTGCGTTCAGGACACGGTACACAGAAGGAACACATGGACATTGCGAATGCTGCTAAGGCAATCTTTATTGAACAATTTCCTGCTGTTGCTGAAGCACTTGAGTGGAATTAATAAATACCCTTATACTTTTTATGTAATCTATGGCTGTATACCCTGTTATCAATAGAGAAACTGGTGAACAAAAAGAAGTTTCAATGAGTGTTCACGATTGGGATCAATGGAGAAAGGACAATCCTGATTGGGAAAGAGACTATTCAGATCCTTCAACCTTTCCAAACTTCGGTGAGGTTGGTGAAGTCTATGACAAACTGAAGAAGTCTCACCCAGGTTGGAATGACGTACTTCGCAAAGCGTCTAAGGCTCCAGGTTCCACAGTAAAACCACTCTAACTTCTCACATGCCAGTAAGAAAAACAAAAAACCCTGTTCCATTCGGAATGAGTAACAAGCAAATGAAAAGAAAGAAACCAATCAATCTAGACTTCATTAAAAAGATTGAACCTCTTACGGAAAACCAAGAAGAGTTCTTTAGATCTTATAAACTAGATCAGAACATTGTTGCTTATGGTTGTGCTGGTACAGGTAAAACCTTTATCGCACTGTATAATGCAATCAAGGATGTTCTGAACGATAAGACACCTTACGAAAAGATTTACATTGTAAGATCTCTTGTTGCTACCAGAGAAATTGGTTTTCTTCCTGGGGATCATGAAGACAAATCTTCTCTTTACCAGATTCCATATAAGAATATGGTGAAGTATATGTTTGAGATGCCTGATGATGCAGCGTTTGAAATGCTGTATGGTAATCTCAAAACTCAAGGAACAATTAGTTTCTGGAGTACTTCATTCATTCGTGGTACTACACTTGATAATGCTATTGTATTGGTTGATGAATTCCAAAACTTGAACTTCCACGAACTTGATAGTATAATTACTCGTGTTGGTGAAAACTCTAAGATTTTATTCTGTGGTGATGCAACTCAATCTGACTTGATTAAATCTGCAGAAAAGAATGGTATTGCTGACTTCATGAAAGTACTTCGTATCATGCCTTCATTTAATATTGTAGAGTTTGGCCCAGAAGACATTGTTCGTTCTGGACTTGTCAAAGAATACATTCTTGCGAAAATGGAATTGAATCTATGAGTTTTATTCATCATAATTTCTTAGGTGATCTTGAATTAGAAAAGAAAGAAACGAATGGCATCCGTCTCTATAACCTTCCCAATGGAGACTGGGTGCCTTCTATTACGTCTGTCACTTCTTTCTATAACAGACAAATCTTTGTTGAATGGAGACAAAGAGTTGGTATTGAAGAAGCAAATCGTATCACGAGACAAGCTACTGCAAGAGGTACAGACTTCCACGAGGTAGCACAAGACTATCTACTCAATAAAGAACTAGACTGGAATAACTATCTTCCAGCATCTAAGTTTATGTTTCATCATTTGAAACCTGAACTAGATAAGATAAATAACATACATGCTATTGAGCGAACACTCTATTCAGAATACCTTGGTTTAGCTGGTAGAGTTGACTGCATCGCTGAATACGAAGGAGAACTTGCAGTCATTGACTTTAAAACATCCACAAAAATTAAACCTGAAAAGTGGATTGAAAATTACTTTGTCCAGGAAATGTTCTATGCTGCTGCATACTATGAATTGACTGGAATCCCCATTAAAAAACTCATCACACTTATGGTAACTCCTGGTGGTGAGGTAAAAGTATTTGACAAAAGGAACAAAGGGGATTATATTAAACTATTAGTACGTTATATTAAAGAATTTGTACATCACAATACTAGGCCAAATGGAGAATGAACTAGAAAAGGCTCTAGAAAATAAGTTTTTCTGTCCATCAAAGTTTGCACAAGAAATCGAATCTCTTGTTCATGGTGAAGATGGTATGTCGTATATTGATGCTATCATTTACTTCTGTGAAAAGAATAGTATCGATGTAGAGTCAGTACCAAAACTCATTTCAAAACCATTGAAAGAAAAGATTAAGTATGAGGCAATGGAACTCAACTTTCTGAAGAGAAGTTCCAGAGCAAAATTGCCTCTCTGATTTCATTTTGGGGTAAAAAAATCCCGGCAAAAATTTCACTATATTACTTTTTTGATGATGCCGTTCGATGCCTATAAATGCTATCTGTCTTTGAAGAATCACTTCACTAAAGACAGTTATGACTACCACAAGTATTGTGGAAAGAGTCGTGCGACTGTGCAATCTTTCTATAAACGAAAAGATAGATTCTGGTTTGAGAAACTTGCACGAAATAAAGACGATAAAGAAGTAGTTGATTTCTTTGTATCTAACTTTATCACCTGCACTGATCCAAGTAAGCTTTGGATAGGAGAGATGATACGAGAGGGAGAAGATAGATACGTTGCATGGAAGAAAAGAAATCAATCTCTTTCATATGTCTTCAAAGAAGAAATAGAAAGCATTTTTGCTGACAATAATTTTGATTCAATGTTCTCCATGGATGGTTCTAGACATCCACAAATTCTTAAAGAGTATCTAAGAAATAATATTTCAATTGAGACAATGGTGATTCTTGATAATATTCTTGGATTCAGAAATGAATTCGATAAGAAACTTCAGGATCCGGTGTGGCAAACCGTAAGTATGAGAATGAAAAAATATTCTCCCTTCCTACATATAGATGTATTCCGTTACAAAAAAGTTCTTAAAGAGATTGTTCTAGGAGTTAAATGAGTTTCTTCGATTCAGAAGTCGTCCGCGCAGAGATGGCTGAAATCAGTGAGTTACAAGAAGACATTTATAAAAATGTCTTTAAGTTTCCTTCAATGTCAAGAGAAGAAAAACTTGAGCATGTTGATATGTTAGAGAGACTTCTTGATAAACAAAAAGTTCTCTACACTCGTCTGAGTTTATCTGATGATCCTGAAGCAATTCAAATGAAAGAACGAATCGTTGACTCTGCTTCCATGATGGGACTTCCTGCTAATGTTGATATGACTGTTATCTTTAACAACATGTCTCAGATGCTTGAAGTCATGAAGGAACAGATTGACAAGACAGGTTCCGACTTGTAGAATATCGGAGTACACAAAGGCCAAATCCAAACAAATCAAAGGTAATCCAAATGTCTTTCGCAAATCTTAAAAAGCAATCTTCTCTTGGTTCTCTGACTTCCAAACTGGTGAAGGAAGTTGAGAAGATGAATACTACTTCTGGTGGCGGTGATGAGCGCCTCTGGAAACCTGAAATGGATAAGACTGGTAACGGTTTTGCAGTTATCCGTTTCCTCCCTGCACCTGATGGTGAAGAACTTCCTTGGGCAAAGATTTATTCTCATGCCTTCCAAGGTAATGGTGGTTGGTATATTGAGAACTCTCTGACTACGATTGGACAGAAAGATCCTGTGTCTGAGTACAATCGTGAACTGTGGAACAGTGGTATTGATGCTGATAAAGAAACTGTTCGTAAGCAGAAGCGCAAACTGTCTTACTATGCCAACATCTATGTTGTGAAGGATGCTGCTAATCCTCAGAATGAGGGTAGGGTTTTCCTCTACAAGTTCGGCAAGAAAATCTTTGACAAGATTATGGAAGCCATGCAACCAGAGTTTGAGGATGAGACTCCTATCAATCCTTTTGACTTCTGGCAAGGTGCTAACTTCAAACTGAAGATTGTCAAGAAGGACGGTTACTGGAACTATGATAAGTCAGAGTTCGATCGTGTTGCTCCTCTGTTGGAGGATGATGATGCTCTGGAAGCAATCTGGAAGAAGCAGTATTCTCTGACTGCTCTGACTGCACAAGATCAGTTCAAGACTTATGAGCAACTTGAGAACCGTCTGAACATGGTTCTGGGTAAGAAGTCTGCAGCACGTCCTCGTCTTGATGCTGAGGTTGATGATGAGGACAACGATCGTGGTTCTTATTCTCCTGACTTCTCTTCCCGCTCACAGAAGTCTGAACTGCCTGAAGAACTGAGTGCTCAACTCAGCTCTCTTGGTTCTTCTAAGACTGATGAGGATGAAGATGATGCACTGTCCTACTTCCAGCGTCTTGCTGAAGAGTGATGGACACCGCACTTGACGCTTGGATGAATCTAAGTTACGGAGAAGGGTTTCTCTTCTCCCTCTGGATCATCGGCATGTACTACATCAAACTGCGAATGGATCGCAAGTTTGGACGGTGAATTACAATCTACTGATATAATCTAATATTCTCTCCTTTCTTCAGGGTTCCACTTCTATATTGGGTGGAACCCTGTTTATATTTCATAATCTCTTCCATATCATTCAATACAATACTGACATAATCATTCTTGAGTAGAAAGATATTTCTCTTATCATTTTCAATTTTAGATTCATAATCATAGTTAGTAATCGCAGTTGTGATATTAGTTCTGGTTACATAACTTTCTGTTCCAGTATCAAAGAACTCTACAGAATAATTTGAAGGAACAGTAATACCAGCAGGAACTATAGTTCTTCCTCTACTATCTTGAACTTGAATAGTTTCATGGTGATGTGTTCCAAAGAAATTTTCATATGCACCATACTTACTCATAAGGAAGTTCTCAAATGCTTGTTGAGTGAGAGGCCACTCAGTTTGAACATTCAAAATATTGTTTGAAAGAAGAACAATCCAATCTAATGTTTCATCGCCATAAACTTCATAGGCAACATTATCTGGACGATTGTCACCAACAATTTGATACTTGGTGAAGTAGGTTAAGTCGCCAAAGATATCTTCTCTGAGTTTACCTCTCTTGAAAAGATTCTTGACAGTAATGTATTCTGATATATTCTTATCAGAAGTTCTACTGACGTAATCAAATTCTGGAACGTAGCGGAAGTAACTTGGCATTTTAGAATCCTATGTCGTCTTTTCCTATTGCATTTGAATTTGGATTAAATCCTGATATGTCCGAAGTCTTAGAAACTGCATTTCCTTCACTATCAGAATAATCACTATCATAGACTGGATCGAGTTCGGTAAATCTCAATGACATTTCATATGATGTCATTGTTCTCTTTTCATCATTAAATGTCATGTAAGTTCCATCTGGAGTATAGTTCACATCACATGCAGTTAATGCACAGGTTTTAATTCTATTTAATGATGGATGATCCTTAATTTCGTTTCCTTCCTTGTCATAACTCATATACCTAATGTCAAATACGTTAGGTGCTTTTAAGAATACGGAAGTTTCGGTTGTCTTGACTGACATTCCTTGTTTGAAGAAACGAATAATGTTTCTTACCTGTGTTGCTTCTGTAGAATCTCTTGGAGAAAGTCTAAACGTAAACGTAAAAGGACGTAATGAAGGAGCATTAAAAAGCAACTCCATATTTGGATTTAAAATTGCTCCTGATGTTCTTGATAAAAGTCCTTGCAATCCAACTGCTTCTTGAGCTAAGTAAACTTTTAGCGCATCTGAATATGTTTTATTTTCGTTTTTTCTAAGTTCTTTTGCAATACTTCCAAGAATTTTTCCAACATTTGAACCAAGATCTTTAATAGTTGGAGAATTCATCACACCCAATGATGCACCCGCTGCAAATGCTCCCACAGCATTGAGATTGCTTCCTTGCCAATCGACTGAATTACTATCAGTGATTGATGGTTGAATTGGTAGTGTTACTGAACCTTCAATAGTTCCTCCAGATTTTCTTTTAATTGTTTGTTCTCCGAAATTTGGATTTATGATGCTTCCCTCAGAAGTTTTCATTGTAAAGATAATTCTATCTTGTTTGTTACTCTCTAAGTCTTTTGGATAATAATATGTTCCATATTTTGTTCTTACTTTTGCTTCTCCTACGTTAATGTCTATTGGCGCTAGTTCTCCTCCTACTATAGCATCAATTTCAGCCTGCTCATCACCTAGATTCCTGCTTAAATTTGTTTGATTTTGTGTTGTACTTGTTACGTCAATATTTTCTGCATCTGCTATAGCGTTATTTGCATTTGCAGTTACAGTTGTAAGTGGAGTTGATTTGCCATTATTATAATTTGCTAGTTCTTTGTTTAAATCGTCACCAGTATATTCAGTTGGTTGAAATTTTCCTTCAGAATCTAGTTCTGCAACTCTTCTGTAGTATTTAAATTCATCTACAGTGGTGCTTGAACCGGGTTCTATTGGAACTTTTTTGGAAGTGGTAGTTCTATTGTTCTCATTGTCTACCGCATCATACGTTTCTTTGTCAACTTCAACATAATAATTTACAGTAGCAGATTTACCTTCTTCAACTCCTTTTATTACATTACCATCTTTCGTATATGTTGATTCGGTAATACCAGTCAACCTTGTCCCGCCGACTGTAATTCCAAATGGTTTAGATACCGCTGTCTTTACTTCTGCCACAATAGCGTGTTTTTTATTTATTTATAGGACAGTTCTGAAGTATGCATAACCAATGTCACGCAAGTCATTTAGTTCACTAGCTCTAACAGAATGCAACTGTCCTGGTATTTCTTCCCAAGTATAATTTCTAAACTTACCCCAGTGATAGTTGAGTCCACGAAATCCCCACCTCTGTATATCAACACATGCAATTAGTGGATGCTGATCGTATTCAAACCCCTTTGTCTTTGCATTGTATATAAAGGTATAATAATCTCCCACATCAGGTATCATTTGAATATCAGTAAGTAGTTCTGTAATCATAAGCATTCTATCTTCAGGATTACTTATTGCTCTAATTTGTTCTTTGTATGGAGCAATCCGATTAGAACCTACCTCTTCTGCAAACTGAAACTCATCAAACTCTTCTCTTTCTCTTCTTTGTTTTAGTGTCTTTCTTGGCATTACTTGATACCTAATTCTTTTTCTGTTACGATTTTAAATTCAATCATTCTATCGTCGCAGAATTCTTTTGCTGCTTTCCACTTAGCTTGATTGACAGCATAAGTTTGACACTCATAAATGTAAGATTTAGTCACTCTTGTTTTTTTCTTTGGAGGAACTGTTTGTCTTTCGGGTTTGACTTCTACAATATAAGTTTTAATCTTGCCAGTGCTCTCTTTTACCTTTATAATAAAGTCAGGAAAGTATCTGTGAATGCGATTATCAACTGGAGAAATGTATGGAATACAGAACTCTTCTGAACCCCATGCAACAATACTTTCGTTTAAGTCACACCACTTACAAAACTTTCTTTCCCAACTACTCCTACAAATAATATTGTTAGGATCTCCTTTATATTTTTTTGGATAAGAAGGTTTGTATTTGCTCTTTATACTTTCTCCCATTTATCCTGTCTACATAATATACCGGTAAAAGTATTTATAGGTTGCATGGCAGCGACAACTCCATCAAAAAAAGTTTTAGCAGATTTAAAGGCAAGCATATTAGCACCTGCACAAACATCTCATTTCTTGTGCCAATTTCAACCACCAGGCGATGCTACCAGAGGAGTTGTACAATGGTTGAACCAGAGGAGAGATGCTGGACTAGGAATTCCTTATGATGGCAATTCAGAATTCTTCAACTTGTCATGCTGTGATGCATCTCTTCCTGGTTCAACATTGGCAACTCATGAAATTAATAATGACTTTAGTGGTGTAACAGAAAGACATGCATATAGAAGACAGTATGATGATAGAGCAGATTTTACTTTTTATGTTGATAACAATTATTATGTGATTCACCTCTTTGAAAATTGGATGTCTTATATTGTCAATGAGCAAAGAACTAGTAGTGAACAATCTGGACCAGGAATAGACAAATTAAATCACTCATATAGAGTTAACTTTCCATCCGATTATAAAACAGACAATCTTTATATAACAAAATTTGAAAAAGACTATGCTGGAAAATCTTTACAGTATCAATTCATAAATGCTTTCCCTATTAGTATCAATTCAATGCCAGTTTCATACAGTGATTCTGAACTTTTAAAGTGTACTGTATCATTTACATATAGTAGATACATAATTACTTCTGGTGATTTTGATCCCTTTACAAATCCTGAATTTGGAGTAGATAATGCGGGAACACTTAATTCTGTTGCAGAATCTTTAAGTACAAACCCATTTGGAAGTTAATAACTAAATAACCATACTGAAACATCTATAGGACATTATGCCTTTACCAAAGATTGCTACGCCAACATATGAGTTGGAATTACCTTCTACTGGAAAACCCATTCAGTTCAGACCTTTTCTAGTTAAGGAAGAGAAGTTATTGGTTCTTGCTCTTGAGAGTGAGAACACAAAAGAAATTACAACAGCGATTAAGAACGTAATCAAGGCTTGTATTCAAACAAGAGGAATTAAAGTAGAAACCCTTCCAACATTTGATATTGAATATCTCTTCTTGAACATTAGAGGTAAGTCGGTTGGGGAAGAGATTGAAGTTAATATCATTTGTCCTGATGATGAGGAAACTTATGTTCCTGTGAAAATCAATATTGATGATATCAAAGTATCAAAGAGTGACGAGCATTCAAACAAGATTAAACTTGATGACTCTCTTATAATGGAGATGAAGTATCCTTCTCTGGAACAGTTTGTTAAGAACAACTTTGATTTCACCGAAGACAATGTAATGGATCAATCTTTTGAATTGGTTGCAGCATGTATTGATAAAATCTATAATGAAGAAGAAGTTTGGGCTGCTGCCGATTGTTCAAAGAAAGAGATTACTGACTTCCTTGAGTCAATGAACTCTTCTCAGTTTAAAGAGATTGAAAAGTTTTTTGAGACAATGCCTAAACTGTCTCATGAAATCAAAGTGAAGAATCCAAACACTGAAGTTGAGAGCACTGTCGTACTGGAGGGACTCTCAAGTTTTTTCGCATAGCACTCTCTCACATGGATTTGGAGAGTTATTATAAGTTGAGTTTTTCCTTGATGCAGTACCATAAATATTCATTAACTGAGATTGAAAATCTTATTCCTTGGGAACGAGACATTTATGTTGAGTTATTGAGAGCGCATTTAGAAGAAGAGAAACTTAAGCAACAGCAAAATGGGTCCTGACGATTTAGATAATCTACTAGCAAGCATACGGGCAGAGTCAAAAGGAGGCTCTGCTCTTAGTTTGTATAAGGGAACTAAATCAACAGACTTAGTTAATGAAAAGATAGACGAAAGAATATTAAATCTTCTTGGACTTGACGACGTATTTGATATTGACTATGCAACTTATATTTCCTTATTAAAGGAAAGGGCAGCTGCTGCCAGAATGACTGGAAAGAATCTTGCTACTGAAGAAGCAGAGTTAGTCACCAACGAATTCAAGAGAGTCAAAGGAAAGGTTGGTAGATTTAAAATACAAAAGAAAAAAATAACAGCAGCAAGCATTGCAGTAAGAAAACCAATAGGTGCAGTAAACCAAAAGGCACTGATGCCTTCTGGTGGTATTGGCGAAGAGTTTGTTCCTGCATTTAATGATATCAATACAAAACTAGATGAACTTCTTGCTGCAGTAAAAGCAGATTTTAAAGCGGAAGAAGAAAGAGAAAAGCAAGATAGACAAAGAGAAGAGAATGAAAGAAGAAGGGCAAGAGAAAAGAGAATGGAGACAAGAGAATCTCCTATTCTTAAGTCTCTAAAAAATACTGCAAAGAAAATTGTATCTCCTTTTCAAGCGATAATGGATAGGATTTTCAAATTCATTGCATTTACATTACTTGGATATGGTGTTGATAAGTTCTTTAAGTGGTTTAGTGATCCTGCTAATAAGAAAAAAATTGAAACTGTTGGTAGATTCTTGAAGGATTGGTGGCCAACTTTACTTGGAGCAGCAGCATTATTCTTTACTCCTCTTGGTACGCTTGTAAGAGGAACTATGAAGCTCCTCAAAATGTTTACCCCCTCATTGATCAGATTGGCAGCAGCTAACCCAATCACAGCAGGGCTTTTGGCTGCTGGTGGAACTACTTTAATTCTTGCTCTTTTAAATCAAGGACAAGTTGAGAAGCAAAGAGAAATTGTTGGTGGAGTTACACCAAAACCAGGAGCAAAACCAAACATTACTCAACTTTATACTGAGGGTTCTCGGGGAATGTTTCAATTCTCCAATGGTGGAATTGTTCCTAAAACTACAACCTCAGTAGCATCACCAATAATTTTAAAAAATTCTTCTCCTTCATTTAATAGTGGTGGCATCATTCCTAGAACTCCTACTATTCCAGTAAATGCTTTTGATGGTGGTGGTTTGCAAACAATGAATGTTGGAAGACTTGGTTTCTCTGGCGGAGCAATCACTAGAGATACTGGAATTAATATCACTGGTGCTGGCCCTGATACTCAGTTGATTGCCGCAAAACCTAGAGAGATTGTTATTCCAACTGAAACAGTCGATAAGTACGGTGCAAAATTCTTTATGGATATGATTCGTTCTTCTGGTAAGAGTGGTAATCCAAGATTTGTAAACAACATTCAACTCGCAAGAGATGGTGGAATGGTTGGTGGTAATATTATGCAATCATTTGCTAACCAGAGAAGTTCTATTTCCTCTAATAATCAAAGTATAAATCAAACTCAATATAGATTTCTTGGAATGCCAATCCCATTCCTACAGAACGCTGAAAGGATGGCAAGCTATAGTCCTGGAAGAATGACACTTCCTAGAGTTTCAACCGCTCCAAGATATTCTTCCAATGATTCTCTACAAAGAATTAGAACTCCACAGTCACAAATGAAACCTGTTGGAACGCCAGTTATTACCACAGAAACAAAAGTAATTGTCTTACCTCCAAAGACAACTGTTGCGAAGAAACCTGATTATACTGTCAAATCTGGAACTGACATTCCAGATTTCAGTCCTATTGCTGCAGTAGCTCATAGAATGAAAGTGACTGAAGCACTTGGTATTTCTAATCTGGTGTAATAGGAGAATCAAATGGCAGTAAGTTCTCAAAAGTTTTTACCATCAGGAAAGTCAGGTTCTTTAGCAGTAATGCCTGCTGCTAAACTCTCAATGATTCGCAAACCTTTAATTGCGACTTCTTCTGATAGTGATGTTAAGAAAACTGTATTTGATATTCGCAATAAAGTTACTTCTCTTACATTCATTTTTAGAAGTAAGAAGATTTTAAAGAAAAGAATTCTTGATAGAAAGAGAAAGTTAGTAGAGACAGAAAAGAATAAAAAAAGAGAAGAAAGGTTAGAGTCTACTAGAAATAAAGGTAGAAAAAAAGAAGATGAAAAATTATTAATAACTCCTCCTGGTGGAAGCATTATCGATTCTCTTACAAGATTCGCTGGGTTTACTTTACTCGGTTTTATTGTTGATAAGTATTCAAATCTTCTACCAAAACTGATAAGTTTTGGCAAAACGATACAGCCAGCAATAGAAATCTTTGGTAGTTTTGCTGAAAATCTTGTTGGAAATGCGATTACTTTTATTGAACGTGGATATAAAGCATATGATACTGTCAATGATTTTGTAAAGAAAATTGGTGGTGAGAACTACGAAAGAATGTTTGGGCAATTTTCGGGTGCCCTCAATATGTTCTTGCAGGCTGCACTGTTAACTGGTGTTGCTGGTTTTGGTGGTGGATTATTAAAACCAAAATTCTTGGGTGTTGATAGAGGTGGTGGAGCAGGAGCTCTTGGTGCCGGTACTTTAGATCAACAACTTAAAAGAGCTAAACAGTATTTTTCTAAGTACAGTTTTAGAACTGTAAAAGAAACTGCTCCGATAGGACAAGCGAGAATAACCAATGCACTATCAAGAACAATTCTTGGCCTTCCAATGGCAAAAGATTTGTCAACTAGAGAAGTGCTTAAACAGAATAAAAGATTTGCAGTAGGATATCAATCTCAAAAGCAAAGTTATACTTCAACAACAGATAAAGCAATTGCAAGATTTATTCAAGAAGGAGCTACCGACAGAACAAATCAAGAACTTAGAAAAGCAGGAGTAGGTGTAATAGATGATGCTCCTGCTAGAAACGTTAGAAGAAACGTTTTAAGAGAAATGGGTTTTGGTAATTTTGTTGGGCCCAATGAACCTTTAACACCTTCAAGGCGAAAATCGGCTAAATATGCAAAACCAAAACCAGTTAGTAGCAATAAAATATTGGGACAAAGTTTTGGATCTGAAATTGCTAGAATAAAAAAATCGTATATGAAACTGGGACTTAGCAATAGTGATTTAATTTCAATCGCAAATAATGTTGAAGGAGAATCTTACTTTGAAAGAAAAGCTGCCTATGATTTATTAGATAGAAAAGGATTATCTAGTAGAGTTACTAATGTTCCAACATTAGATATTCCTCGTCCTGTTAATAGAACTTCTCAAGGTATATTGCGAAATCAACAAATCGGTTCGGCACCTTCAATACCAAAGCCAGGAGAAGGAATTATTCCAAGATCAACTCCTATAAGACAACGTGGAATTTTAGGTAGAGGAATTGGGAGAGTTGGGCAAAGAGCAGCGTTAAAAATTGGTGGTAGAACTGCTGCTAAATTTGTCGGAAGAATTCCTGTTATTGGGCCACTTATTGATTTTGTAGTTTCTATAGCACTTGGAGATGATCCTGGTGAAGCAGCAGCTGGAGCTGTTGGTGCAGCGTTGGGTGGATTTGTTGGTGGCGCTTTAGCTGGTGCAGGAACTTTTGGACTAGGCGCACTTCTTGGTGGTGCAGTTGGTGGATTTGTTGGTGATTTGATTGTTAGAAGTTTATATCAAGCAGCAAAAAATTATGTTTTTAAACCAAAATCCTATGCTGTTGGTGGACAGGTAACTAGAGGTGGTAAAGCAAGAGGTGCTGTTTCAAGAGATATTAAGAAAGTCGGTATTAGTGATATTAAATCAAAGAAGATACAAACAGTTGCCCCACAACAAACTGTAGTTGGCAAGAATGCCTATCTTGGTGAATCTAAAGAAGGTGATAAGATGATATCTAATTATCAAAAGATATATGGCGAAAAAGGATTACAAGCACTGAAAGATTCCTCAAGAGATGTGAAGAAAATTAAGTTTATGCGAAACATTTGGGGAGCATTGGGTGGTGCTTATATTGATATGCTATTGGGACAAAGGCCTGATAATAGTCTTGCATCTGACATTGGTAGCATCATTGGTGTTATGACGAATGAAAGATATGGAAGAAAATTGGGACAAGAACTTTCAATATCCTTAGAGAACTCTGCAAATAATATTTTCAGACATCTATATGCTGCAGTAGGAGTAGAACGTCCTGCGATGGATGATATGTCTGGTAAGAGAACTCCAAGTCCTGATGGAACTAAAGCAGATGTAAGAGGTATTGATTCAAAATCAGAAGTCATTGGTTACGTTGGTAGCACTGGTGAAAGTTCGGGACCTCATATTCACATTGAAACTGGTATGGGATATGGTGGTGCGGGTGGAGCGATTCCTGCAAGTGTTTTAAAAAATATTATTGTTGGTGGAAAACCTCTAAGTGAATGGCCACTTACCTCTGGAGTTGGAATGAGGGAGGGTGGAATGCACCGTGGACTTGATTATGGTATACCTTCAGGCACACCAATTACACTATCTGGCGGTTTGAAGTTTGTTGAATATGATGCTGGTGAGAATGAAGGATATGGAAATCTAGTAATCATTACTGATGGTGCAGGTAAGAAATATCTGTTAGGACATTTGAGTGGCGGCCCACCAAATCCAGAAGCACTTAAGAAAAAGAAAACTGTTGCTCCAGTGAAAAAAGTTTCTTCCTCAGGACTCAATGAACAAACTTCATATGAAGTCGCAATTCATGAAAAGAGTGTTTACTTCTATCAACAAGAAACAGTTCTTGCTTAAATAGTAATAAAAATATATGTCAAAGGACTCACTAACATTTAAAAAATTCGAAATCTATTCTAATGATGATGAGTCTTCCTCTGTAGATTTAAGAGGAGGAACTCCTAGAATAGAGTATCGTGAGAGTGTTTTCTTGCCATATGTTGTAGTTGAATGTCATATCGTTGATACTGGCAATGCGGTGTTGGTTGATGATAGATACGTCAGTGTTCTTGAAGCAATCAAATGTCAAGGTGTAGAAAAGGTTGACTTTGCAATTGAAGATTCATTAGGTAATAAGATTAATCTGGATGGTGACGATTATCATTTAAGAGTAGCTGCAACGAGTGAGATTAGCACATCATTTAAAGCAACGACTTTTAAATTATCTCTTGTTTCTCCAGAAGCATTTGATAATTTGGTAATAGAAAATGAATGTAGAAATGCTTATGGTGGAAAGATATCTGACATAGTAAAATTAATTATTAAAAATAATCTTAAGTCAACCAAAGAAACAACGAACTTTGATGTGACTCTTGATACTTTTAATCAACAAGGAAAGAGTAGAAAACCTTTTGATATGATTCTTGATTTACAAAAGATATGTATTCCAGAGTCAGTTCAAACTGATAGTGGTAAAACTTCAAAGGGACACCTTGCTGGATACTTGTTCTGGCAAACCTCTGAGGGTTGGAACTTCAAATCTTTAGATAATCTCTTTAAGTTCAGTGGAAGTTATCTCAAGTATATTGACAATAGAGGTAGAGCAATAAAGAATTACATTGAAACTAAGAGAGCAGATAATAATATTCCTTCAGGATTCACTGATAAGATATTGCATTATCGTGTTCATAGAACCATTGATGCACTAAGACAATTTGAAACTGGTGCATTCGGAACACTTCTGGAGACATGGGATCCTATCAATTGTAGTTATGATAAGACTAATTCTGTAATTACAACAGAAGAAGGAAATGGAATCCGAGCAGGAAAAAATCTTCCAAACTTTGGAAAGTATGCTGGGAAAGCAACAAAAAGAATTGCAAACAAATCTAAAGCAAAGGGGCAAACTGTTGTTTATGGTGATAATATAGAACAGCAAGTTGAAAAAACTGACAAAGAAAATTATTCTGTAGATGATGTTACACAACAAGCACTACAGAACTACAAACAAAAAATGAATATGTCCGCTGAGATTGTTATTCCTGCTGACTTTAGTTTACATGCAGGAGATTTAATATACTGCGAATTCCAGGAACTATCCTCTGGAAAAACGATTCTCTCAAGTAACAATCGTGATAGCGGTATATATATGATAGCAGATCTTTGTCATTTCGGTAATCGTTCAAAGACGTTTACAGGACTTCACTTAGTCAGAGATTCTTATGGAGTAAAAAATGGATAACATCGAACAACACATTCAAAAAGATAAAGAGATTCTGGATAACCCAACAATCTCTCCACAAATGCGTCGCCATACTGAAGAAGAGTTGGCAGACTTAAAAGCATATGCAGAACGTCACCCAGAAGATCATCACGATCCTACACCACTAGAACTTTATTGCGATACTCATCCTGATGCAGCTGAGTGCAGAGTATACGAGGACTGATTAACTGATGGGAAAAATTCTTGCCCAGATTGTAGACAGAGAAAGTCGTGATGCAACCATTAAACCTGTCAAAGGGTTTAGTGGTGTTGAGACGATTCAGACTGTCTACGAACGTTATAAAATCTGGATACCAAGCCAGATGGATGCCAACATTCCAGTTGAACAGTTGGAGTGGGCAAGAAAGAAAACCATGAATTCTGGACTCGGAGGATTCCAATCCTTTGAGCCAGTAGTTCCAGCAGGTTCTTTTGTTATAATTGAGGAAGATGATAACGGTGACTGGGTAATTGGTGAAGTATTGCCAAACGTTGTTTGTGATGAGATTTCTTCGGAATTTGTTCCTGGAAAAGCATCAAGCGGTTTCCCTCCAACATATTATCAAGGACTCCAAAAAGTTCCAACCACGGCTCAAACTTCCGATGGTGGTGGTTTAGTTTGTGAACTACCTCAGACTCCACAAGCGTCACTGGAAGACGAGAAGCAGAATAAGCATAACAAAACTGAAACAATATACACTGCATGTAAGAAAGTTGATTTTGATGCTGCCAATGAAGAAATCGAAAAACTTATCAAGGATGTTGAGGACTTAAGAACAGGACTTCTTGGAGAAGATAGTTTTTTAGCGACAAGTCAAGAATTTGTTAATCAAGTTCAGGATAAAGTTAATTCGGCATCAGCAAAGATTACAGAACTGACTGCTGATTTGGTGCAAGAAATAAGAAAATATGTACTTAGAAAAGTCAATGCAGGTATCAATGACTTAACTGGAAATGCACCATTAAGCACAAGATATATTGTAAACGAAGCAAAGGATGGAGCACTTAGCACAATATCTTGTCTCTTCGCAAACATATTAGCAAATCTTGAGAATTTAATTTATGACTTACTGAGCCAATTAATTGATTATGTTCTTAATACCTCAACATGTTTAATTGAGAATTTCATTTCCAATTTTATCGGACAAATAGTTGCTCAGTTAACAGAATTAATTAATATAATACTGGAACCAATATCAAGTCTTCTTGGTTCTGTAATTAGTTTCACCAGTGAAATCTTAGATTTTGTTATTTCAATTCTTGACTTTCTATTATGTAAAGAAGAAAATCTTTGCCCTCAAATTGAGAAATATAATCCTCTTGATGGCCCTGTAGTGTCAGGTGGTTCTCTTACTTTAGATATTAATTCAATATTTGAAAGTGCCAAAGGAGTAGCAGATAGTTTCCAAGGTATTATTGATATACCAGAGAACATAGAAGATTATGAGTTTGTCTTTGATGCACAAGCAGCACTTGACGCAACATTAGATTCTTGTAATGTTGGATTTGAAGAGTGTGGTGTTCCTAGTGTAGTATTCTGGGGTGGCTCTGGTTCTGGTGCAACGGGCAATGCAGTAGTCAATGCTGTTGGTGATATTATTGGTGTTGATTTAGTACTGCCTGGGGATTATGAACAAGCACCTATTATTGACTTTGAGGATAACTGTGGAAATGGAGTAGGTGCTGAAGCTATTCCTGTTCTTGGTGATAATATTGTAGTTGAAGTTGCTGAAGATACTGAAGAGCAACCTATCACAAGACATGAGATTAGATTTGATGAGGATGGTGAAATTTCTATTTGTGATGCAACTGATGTAGAGATTATAATTGCTGGAGCAGCGGGTGCTGATGGACTCAATGGAAATCTAGGAAATGCTGGAAGAGTTGGCACACTTCCATATGCTTTGGGAGAAACTATTACAAGTAGAACTCTAAAAATTCAAGTTGGAAAGAAAGGCATAGGTAGTTCTGGCGGAAGAAGTTCTTACGCCCAAGGTGGAAATGGTTCTAATGGAGGCGGCGGCGGAGGGGGTGCCACTGCTGTCTATGATGAAGCACTAGGAAGATACACCATCGTTGCTGCAGGAGGTGGTGGTGGTGCAGCAGCTGGAGGTGGAGAATCGTCTGGCATTGCTGTTGGTTTGGGATTTGGTAGAGTAAGAGATGCAATGTCTAGCGACTCTAGTTCTCCTTTACCTGGGAAAAATGCTTCCAACGGAGGCGGCGGAGGTGGAGGTGGAAGTCAACCATCAAATGAGCCTGGAAATGGTGATGGTGGAAATGGTAGAGATGGTAATGGCGGCGCAAGTGGATTTGATACAAGAGTTGCTGAATTCTCTTATGATGGATATAGTAATGTTGGAGATGGGTATGTGGTTGTATCTTTCACAGGAAGAATTTGTGAAGAGAAACAAACTACCACAAAGACGGTAAGACCAGTCACTGGTGTTGTAATAACGAATCCTGGATATGGATATCTTCCCTCTCCAAATGGTTCAAAGGGAGGAATGGGTAGAGTATGGGCAGATAGATGTCAAACTGTAGTAAGAAGAGCTAATAGAAGTTGGGATGCACCATATAGTGAAGGTAATGTTATTCGACTGTATTATGGAGATAGAATAACATTACCTGGGCAAAGTGAAGTTGTAATTGACTGTGACTTCAACGCTATAGAACTTCCTGGATGTATAGAAACTGGGGAGAAATATTGTTATAAAGATATGCGTGGTTTTGATGATGGTTCATCTGGAGGAACGTCTTTGGAGAACTTCAACATTAAGAGCATGGTTGGATTTGATGATATCAGAGGTTCAAATCCAAGAGTTACTCCACCAGTTTCTATTGAACATCAAAAACTTTGGGAAGAAGTTGCACAAAGTGAAAGAGCACAGGAATTATTGGAAGAAGATAGAAAGGAAATAGAAGCAGCAGGTGTTCCTCATTTTGGCCGTCCAGATCAATTTGGATTCCTCAATGATTATCCTTATGCAAGAGAACTTGGATTTAGTGATAGTGATATTAGATATTATCTCGAAGGTTTCTATTCTAAACTTCTTGGCAAGAGACTTGGCCCTCTGATGAGAGTAAAGTTGGAGGATCCAACATTTGGCCCACTTCCAAAGAGATTATCTGGAGCAGGTGGGGCTGGAGTATTTGATTGCGAAACAGATTACCCTTATGCACTTTCATTGGGATTCAATGATAAAGATATTCGTTATTATCTTGAAAATGTTTATCGTGGAAAGATAGATGAATGTATGCAGAGAAAATTAAATGATGCAAACTTTGGTAGAGTTAATTATTATGTTGAACTGACTGCTCCTGGATGTC
>Ga0255751_10001371_pt1 | contig 23192 bp, 47 predicted proteins | sample 071ome_20_FD_179951 | JGI IMG/M metagenome (GOLD analysis project Ga0255751, IMG submission 179951) | Coastal salt marsh microbial communities from the Groves Creek Marsh, Skidaway Island, Georgia - 071412BT metaG (version 2) | ecosystem: Environmental > Aquatic > Marine > Intertidal zone >... | reverse complement strand
ATATTTTCATTAATTAATTTAGATTGCTCATAACTTTTCAATTCGTACATAAATCCACGAAAAGCTGATTCACTAAGGACAGATTGAGCTTGTTTGATCATTGTTGCTCTAGCAAACTCTTCTCTAATAATTTGTTTTTGTTTGTCATTCATATTTGCACCCTCATTTGATAAATTTTTGACATTTTTCGTTATAATGTATGAATTCTACCATATTTCCATCTGGATCTTCAAGATATACACCTGTTGTGCCATCTCTATGACTAACTTTGGTTCCAACTTTAGGTAAATCATCAAAGTTAGAGCATAAAATGCCCATATGGGGCTTAGAAGATGCATAACTTTTATCCAGAAGAGCAATATTGGTATTTGAAACTTTTAAGCGAACATAGTTCTCTTGACGATGAGTTATTTCTCCTCCCAAAGTTTCTAAATACCATTTTTCTGAGATTTTCAAGTTATCAACTAAGATTGCAACATGATCTATAATAGAATTCATGAATTATACTCCTTAACTCTATCTAAGTAGTGCTTTTGCTTTCTATTTTAGCATTAATAGCTAAAATATTAACTATCTCATTGTTATTTCCATCGACAACCTTTAACATTGCAACTTTTCTTTGTCGTTGGAAGCCAATTTCTTTACCAACAAACTTTTCTAGAACAATTCCTCTTCTTTTTTTCTTTTTTTTACTAATATCTGTCCAAGAGACAAGATCCCCAACATCAATTCTAGAATAATTCGTTTCGCCAAGCATAATCAATTCGCATTTGCAGAAATTTCAGATTCAGTAGACTCCCTAGATGCATTTTTAAGCATTTTATCTTGTTCTTTATCCTTTTTCTCTTGTTTTTCTTTCTCTTCTTCTTTTTCTTTTTGCTCTTCTCTCTCAGCATCAGCCAAATCATCTAAGATTTCGGCTTTTTTCGATTCACTCAGGTACTTTTTCCAATTTTCAAATAATTTTTTCATATTTATAATCCTCTGTATACTTTATAGACTGCTTCGTGAAAGTCCATGCCATTTTCATACAACTCAACAACCCTCCGGGCTGCATTGTATGCTCAATTGCCCCTAATGCCTGCTTCATTGAACTTCTTTTCTAGTTTTTTAATCATTGATTCTTTTAATTCTTCTATACTTTCCATCTTATTTCCCTATTATAAATTTAAATATACATTTCGGACATTTTTTTGGTTTAACTTTTGTTAATTAGTCCGCTTTAAGGTTAACAACAAAAGAGTTGTGCCCATTTGTATCCTTAAGTTCGACAGTTTCTCCATCATGAAGCTTTTTCATATCTGATTTTGAGATTGACACGTCAATTTCCACTTGATGGGAAGCAGTATTAATCTTCCCTTCGGCTGATTCTTGCATCATGCCAGTATCTTCGCCTAAATACTTCTCCATATAGTGGTAAACAGCAGAAATATAGTCAGATGCTTTGGTGATTTTTGCCTGAACCCACGCTGGAAGATTCTGTTCACCAATTTGTTGCATTCTAGCAGACATAGATTGGGAATATTTTGCTGCTTTGTCCAATTGAGTACTAGCCATAGAGACTTCATGATCCAATTCCCCTGTAATTGTAAGAGCTCCAGTTGCTTTTGTGTCACCTGATGCCGGATCTTTCATCATTCCTCCATGCATATCAGGACTATATGGCTCTAAATCGTGTCCACAGCTACCAGTTTTTTCTAGACTTACATTTTCTTTAGCGATTTGTTCCATCAACCACTTAATCTCTCGTCTAGTCAAGTCATAATTACTCATTTTGTTCATTCTCCTTTCTTTTTCTTTGAATTCTTTCGGCGATTTCCATCTCCACCACCTCCATCTCCGGCTTCGCTGGATGAAGAATCGCCATGAAGCATATGCACATCATAAAAATATGATCCAAAATACTTTTTACTACGCCCATAAGTGGGATGACTCTTATTTTTCTTTGGCTTTTTACGCTTTTTCTTCTTTTTTTCATCGAGTAAGTCGTCAACTTCTTGTAAAAATTCAATGTCATATGAAATCTGAGTCTCGATCTCTTCATTTTTGCGCTTGTCTTTCTTCTTCTTGCCTTTTTTAGCCATTTGCTTGTCTGCGACACCGTATGCAACCTCTTCTGGAACACCCTTCGAGATTAAATACTCAGCACGATCCTCTTTATCTTTATAAAATGAAGGAACATACTTCTTTTCGCTTTTCTTTTTTTTGGCTTCTACAATAACTTTGATGGACATATGGAAATAACCTCTCCATAAATAGTAATCTAGCCCATTAGTTTGCTATAAAATAATGCAGCACCCATCAAAAACTGCACAAATGCAAAGATAGCCATTGATTTTGTTTTATACTGTTTTAAATCTTCGACTTCTTTTTTCATTTCTCTGAGTTGAGACGGAGACACAATATCATCAATTTTCTCTTTCCACTGTGTAAGCTGTGCAACACTATTTTGTTGCCCTCTAAGCTCTGCGACTTCGGTTTTCAATTCCTGTATTTCACTACGTAAATGGCTCATTCCATTGTTAAGATCCTCTAATTGCTGCAACACCAGCTTACTATATACATCCCATCCTGCGTCCATCTTATTTCCCTCCGAATTCCTTAAGTAAATAGTCTACCAATCCAGTATGTGCGGTTCTTGTTAAGTAATAATCTTGTGCCCGTTCTACCGGAACCCATCGCCATTTCTCAATCTCTTCTTCTTGTAGGACAATCTCTCCAATCCATTCCGTTACCATGAAATAAACCTTGTCCCTATCTTCGTCTTTTCCAATAAATTTTGCTTTTTTGATCTTTAATCCTATCTCTTCTAGACATTCTCTATAGACGCCTTGTTCTTTAGATTCTCCAAACTTGATTTTACCACCGGGTATGTCATATCTGTCTTCACTGCCTGTTGGCTTAACTAATAATATTCTCCCCTCTTTAATGAAAAATGCTTTTGCTGATGTTTTTGTATCTCCAGGTTTTAAGCTTGTCATAATTTCTCCTTAGTTTGGATTTAATTAGTCCGTTGCACCACAATAAAGCTTTCATTATGAAACCATTCTTCGTGAATCAGTCTGTAAGAATTATCACTACTTTCATTTTTCAAGCCCCATCTTACTGTAAAAACTTTTCCATTCTTAAGAATAGCATCTTTGCTTCTCAAAGGAAAGGCAAGGGTACCTATAAGCTCTTCTTTGCCTTCGATAATCAATAATTGATCGTAATCTTCTATAGCCGTAACTAATCCATATGGGTATTTATTAACATTTGGAAAAACCCTATCCCATACTTTTGTAAAAGTAATTAAATCTCCTACATTTGGAAGTTCTACTAAATTTTTTGTTGTCATGTTTTAAATAGTCATAAAGAGTCGATAATCTCTGGCAAATTAATTGGAACTACCCTAGTGATATTACCAACCAACTGCATTCTAGAATCTTCGCCAAAAACAGCAATAGAAACCACTACTCCTAAGACTTTACCCTCTTTATCAAAAACCACAGAACCAGAACTTCCAGGCATCGAAAAAGAGTCAATTATATATCCCCTAGAGTCGTAAGCAGTAATCATTCCTTTAGATAAGTTAAAATTAGTTCCAATTGGATGTCCACAATGATATACTTCTTTTCCCAATAAATTATTATCTGATAATTTAAATTCTGTGGCAAAGGTACCTGTCATTTTAGATATTGGTTTTATTATTGCCAAGTCAAGAGCAGGGTTTGATAAGATAACAAGTCCTGAAGCTACATTTCCGTTTTTTTCTAAGATATCTAAAAATAGAGATCCCGAGACAACATGATTGGCAGTAATGATGTACTGTTCTCCTTTATAGACAAAAAGATTTCCAGATCCGATTCCAAATCCTTCCTGTTTTATTGAAACTAGTTGTACAGAAGATTCAAAAGCTATTTTAAGTCCATCTTCTGCACTTTCATGAACTAAGCCGCTAATAGCATTGTGAACCTCTGCATTAGAAGTACCACCAATGAATAAAAATAATAAAAATAAAATGTTCTTCATTTTTTAGCCCCCCTATAAGTATATAGGGCTTATCGGGCTTGAAGCAACTTTAGAACCTCTTTTCTTATGATCTCTTGTACGCCTTCTGGCTTTCTTGGTTGGGCTATTGAGTGCAAATCTGCTCTGACTAAAGCCTCCATACATTCTTCAGCATCAATGTGCCATCCGTTATTGTCATTGAATTGTCCTAACATCATTTTACCAACTGTTTCAATGGTAGCAGCATCCCAATCTTCACAAGTAATTTTGATAGTTACAGAGTATCCTTCATTATCAATGATAGCTTGGAAAATCTTTTCTGGACTGATATCGGCATCTCTATTGACTTCAATTCCTACTTCCATTTCAAGTTCGTTTAGTTCTGTAGCACCAGAGAGCCCTGAGTATAGATTCTGGTTATTGTAGAACTCTTGGTGTATCAAGCCGGCTTTAAGAATGTTCATACCTTCAGAACTCAACATAGAGGTTAATGTGGCTATATGATTAGAAAGCCTTTTTGCCATTTCAACCAACTCAGGATTATCTGGATCAAAGCTTTCATTGACACTATCGAATAAATCTTGAAGCCACACGTCATCTGAAAACTCGGCAGTAAATGATTGAATAATTTCTAATCCCATAGCATTATCTTCATCAACTTCTATGTCATCAATATTCCAGTTGGAATCTTCTTCAAGAGCGTCTTTGAATCTTGTCATATAGAATTTGCTTGAAACATCTGTTCTGATGTCTCCACCGCCGTGATATGAGGTGTATTCTTTTATGTAATTTTGTAGACTATCATCAACAGCAGGATCAGTAACACTATTTACCAAATCAGCAATATCATTCAATGCATACATCCACGTATCAGGATCATAAGATTGGTAATTTTCATTATGCTCTGAATCGAAATGGGTAATGTGAAATTCAATTATACAGACATTGGTGTATCCATAAGCAGAATCTCTATAATAAACAGTATAATCTTTGAACCAACTATTATCATAAAAGTATAAATCATCTGCTGAATCCACAGCATCTGTCATCAAATCACTGACATCAGTGCCAGACTTTACGTATTCTATTTCATCACCAAAAGGTAATACAATCCTAACTTCTCCAGTCATATAAAACCCTTCACCATTCCAATCCTGATCTACTCCAAGTTGAGAGAAATCAACTCTCCCTCCAGAATATTCATGCTTAAGATCGCTTAAAGCCTGTCTTGCTGTATCGATATCCATTCCTGCGTATTGATCTTTGAGAGATTGTTCTAAATCATTTGAATACTGAACAGTCTGTTCGAATTCTAAGTCTCCTCTATCAAGTACTTGTCCAAAAAACTCTGGGATCATGTTAGTCATATGAGTATCTTCGTAGTGTCCCCCTACTCTAAGGAATCTACGTAAATCAATATTACCACTGAATTTGTCTACAATATCTTGAATCTTTGTTCTTTGGGTATTAGCCAAAACTTTGCTGACATGCTCTGCAAATCCGGGAATGGTATCACCATAAGTTCTTTTTTCTGGTACGGCAACTCTTGTAAGGATTTCTGAATAGTCACCTTTGTCTGCCAAGAAACCAACGTTTTTGATTCTAATTCTTCCAACAGGAGAAAACCCATCTATGCCTCTCTGATCATCAGAAAATAATTCGTCATCTTCATACTGATCTAAAAGATCTTGTGTAGGCGGCTCTTCAAATTCGTCTGGGTTGAGAGCATACGCAATCATCCCATTTGCATGGGCTTCTGCAAGAGCACAAATATTATATTGATCATAGCGTGATAAATTACCTTTGTAATCCGAAGAAGGCAAAGAATGGCAAGATTCCATTCCTTGATGATCAGACATTCTAAATACATCAATAGGGTGACGAGAGAATACGACATATTCTGTTTCTCCAAGTGAAGCCTTATATTCATCCAATTTCTTTCCTTCGAAAAATTCATAGTTCTTCACATTAGAACCACCAGCGCCACTCATAAGCCATTGAGATTGTTTACTAGCCATATTTTTCAACTTAGAGATTCCAAAGAAATCCTCAACATCATTATCAGTTTCCTCGCCTCTTCCCCATCTTACTCTGCTAATATCTGCAAAGATTCTCATCGAAGCCTCGGCAGGCAAAAACTTCATAATTGATTTCTTGAGAGCCAATCTCTTTCGGAACATATTCAAATAATTTTTATCCTTAAGATATTCTGGTTTAAACCCACTTGCTCTTCTATAGGAAGGAACAGGCTTTCCATCACTAAAGTTCTTTTCAGCGTACTCTTTCATATCTGAAACAGTTTTTTGCCATCCGTCCATTGTCTGCGAGACAGAATTTAAATATTTATTTAAATCTTGCATCCATTTTGTGATAGACATTTTTTCTTCTTTGGTTCTATGTTGGACTCCATCTTCTGGGTTAGCAATATAAGAAGATCTTACAGACTTGATAACCTCTCCCATATTATCTGGATTGAATCTCCACCCAGTACTGTTTAAAAACTTTTCAAACTGCGAGAAAGGAGAGTTAGGATCATCAGATTTAAAAGAAGACAAGATACGATACCTATCTCCAAATATATCTTGAAAAGGAAGAGCAGACTTTGGCATCTCTAGAACATCGTTAAGATGTCCAATTTCTTCTGCTGTTGCTTCATTAAGTTGTTTATTCATTTCTTCGATAATCAAAGATCTGAGAAAATCTTTTGTTAATTTCATGTCCTACCTCTTTTTTTAAATTTCAAAATCTAAATCATCTTGACTAGTGCTGGTTTGCTCTTCTTCGCCACGTAATTTTCTTTTTAATCTTTCCAATTCTTGTCTTCGTCTTTTATCATCACTAACAGAAACTGGAACAGAACTATCAGCCTCATCATATGGAGGAATCTTTGGAGATGAACTTCCTTTTCGTTTCGCATCAGCATCATTTACAGCTTTAATATATGCAATCACTTCATCTGGTGACATATCCTCAAGATTATCCTTGCTAGAGAATATAGCCTTAAGAGTCGCAATAGAAACACCTAATGCAGCTAGCATTGCCCAATTATTCGGATCTGTCAGCATATCTACAACAGACTCTTTGATTAATTTTTTTTGTTTATTTTCTTTCAAAACTTTTACTTTGATTGGCATAATTTTTTACTCCGTTCGAACTTTGTATTATAAATAGTCGTTCATATGAATGCCAACCAATTTTCCTTTTATCTTTAAAGCGAAAAAAGGGAGATCTAGTCCAAGCAACTTTGACATAGATCTTCCCTTCTTCTCTTCTACTATCTAATATTATACCAATCCCGGATTTATTAATCCCAAGTTCTCCATTATCTGAGCTCATACAAACCAAAGAACCTACTAAGGCATCTTTAATGTTTTTATATTCTTCTAAAGATAATATTAAATCCATTCAGAATCTGAATCTTCTTCGGAGGATTCTTCTTCCTCGATAACTGATTCAATTTCTCCTTCTACTAAGATTTTATTTGATTCGATATTCATTGTAATGCTTTCTAATGATAAGTTATCGATATTCATTATTTCTGTCATTAAAATAAAATATTCCATAACAGCATTTTGTAGTTCCGGAAAGTCTCCAATGTCAATTTGGTATTTTTTCTTTTCATTTTGTTTAGCCATATTCTCTCCTGATATACAATATATACGAATAACTATTCAATATTATTCAAAAATATTTTCTTTTTTAATTTTAAAATTGTACCAATATCTTTAGATATGACTTCAATTGAATATTGATGTTCTTCAAATATAACTGTGGCGATACTCAAGCCCATACCTTTAACAATTAAAGAATCTTTTGGAAAGATGTTTTGATTAAATTCATCTTGTGTCATTCCTCTTCCATTGTCTTCAACATAAATTGAACCTTCATCATCAGAATATATTATAATTTTCTTTTCAATATTATCATTATACTTGATTCCATTTTGAATTAGCTGCATAAGCCCAGAACACATAAGAGAAGAGTTTCCAACTAAAACCGGCAAATTTTTTACCTCTACATACATATCCAATGCTGTAATAGATAGATAATCTTCTAATTCATCTTTAAGGTTGAATTCTCGAACTTCAATTTGTTTTGTTTGTTTAATAAGCCCAGTAAAAGAATATATTCCTCGATAAACCATTTGCGCATGAGCTAATCCTTTTTCTAAAAACATTAAAGCAGGAGCTAGTTTAAGATCTTTAATAGCCTTATCGGTTAATTTTCTCTTTAGCATTGCAATGCCTCTTGGAATATAAGTGTTAATCCCAGAGTGCATATCATGACGAATCACTTTGTTTGAATATTCAATAAAAAGCTTTGATTCGTAAAGTTGTTGCTTCTTTTTGAGATCATCTAGCATTTGCAATGTTGCACCATGATAATCAACAAGCCATTGATCATATTTTTCCAAGTCTCCAGGCATAATTTTTCCTGCTCTATAATGCGTTGGCATTCCTTCAACAAATATTACAGTAGGGAAACACTCAACCAAATAAATTTTTGGATACTTTAATTCTAGTTCCGACTTAACCTTGTTTGTAGGATTAGGAGAATAATAAAACTTTGGACACTGTTTAAGTTCAATAAATGCACCACCATCGTCAAAATCTATCGGCTGCCACAGAAGCGAAAACCATTTTCCACCATCTTTTCTCATACTTATATATAGTCTTTCCAAGCCTTTCTTTTTTGTTTTTAGATAATCATAATCACTATTGTGTTCCAAACATTTCTTTTAAGCCTTGGTAGTCTCGTCTAATTAAATCAGCCAATCCCATAGCCTCATCAACAGACGATACAACAAAATTCTGAATAGGATATGTGATCATAAAGCGTTCTCCTGTTTCTATTTTATGAGGATGAGATTCCGGAAGCCATTCTTGATGTTTAATGGTAAATACAATACTCATTAAATCATAGTCATAATTTCCTGATATTCGATAGAATGGCTTACGTCCTCCCACAGTGAAAGTCCCACCGGTTTTACTATTTTTAGCCAAATTAAAATTTCCCCTAATAGGATATGACTTGCCATTAATTTCGATTTCCTCTACAGGACTCCATGAATATGGCGGCACATCCAAATCCTCTAGAGCAGTAAAGACTTCTCCCAGAGCATGATCGTAATCTTCACGTTGAAAATTTTCTTTTAAAAACTTTTTAAAGCTTTCCATTAATAATTTCATTTTCATAATTTTTTCTCTTATATCAATCCCATAGACTCATATCTAACATAACTAGTTTATTTGTGATGTTTGAAATGCCAATATTTGCCCCTTTAAGTTCCCTAGGCGGAATATCCATCAATACAGCAGCTCGGATAATTTTTTTCATTTCAGGGTTTTTTAACATTGCATGAGCCATTTGAATTTTTTCTGGCTGAAGATACATTGGTGCTACAAATCTTTGAGGTGGTTGTTGTGGGCGTGGAGCAGCCCTAATACTTGTATCATCATCGGTATTTCTTAATCCCAAATTAATAGTACTTTCCATTAGTTGTTCTGTTCCATTTCCATGAGGAGTTCCTTCCATTTCTTCTTTAACAAATCTATAAGCCAGTTCTCTAGAGGGAATGTAATCTTTTCTATCAAACGGGCCATGAAAATCTAAATATCTCAATAAAGCTTCATGATCTTTAAAAGGTTTAACTTTTTCTGCAACCAACCAAGTATTGTCATCGGCTGACTCAAATGTTCTTGGGAAAACATCCGGGAAATTTTGTTGTATTGTCAAGTCTTTTTCGTATTCATTTGACTTTGTCTTGTTTGATATATCGAATCCTTTAGCATCTATCTCGCCAGGGGCTGCTGTTGGGTTACCGGCAATATTGATAATCTTAAGAATAAAGTCTTCGCTTATGTTAAAAACAATCCTTGTCGATCCTATGCCAATAGGTTGCCCAAAGTGTTTAACTGCAGTTTGGACAATTGGATCTCCTGCTAGTAAATCTTCTTTGAAGTCTATAAAATTATTCCCAAAAAAACTGGCTGATTCGACATCTTCGTTAATATGCTTTCGGAATGCTTCCATAATAAGTTTCATTGATTTCATTTGTATTAACTCCTATCTTGTCAATAGAAATAAATAGTCAAAAATTCTCAAAAAAATTTTTTAAAATCTCGAAAAATGGCTTACGAGTTGAAAATGGGCTTCCCGAACCTAAAAAACCCACTAGACAGTAGGCATCGGGATAAGGGGGGGGGGAGCCCCCCACCTTTTAATCGGTATTTGATTTTACCGACTATTTGATTTTACCTATTATCTAGTGGGTTGTTTAGGTTAGTTACCCGAACTATTGTCCGAATACCTTTGAAAAAGTAGGATTACTTTTCAACTTGCTTTTAGCACCTGACAGAGCCGACATAACCGAACCTTTAGGGATACCCATATCTGCTGCAATCTCTGCATAAGACATATCATCTCGATAGCGTCGGACTGTACAACCATATTGCTTTTCATTCAAAACATCTTGGATTAATCCCCAGAACTCATCTTCTGGAACCTCGACTTTATCGGACTCATCAGACTCATAGGAACCTGCCATAGTATCGAATGTCTGGGAATCATAGCCACATGAAACGTTCTTGTTATGATATGACTTGTGAGAGTCCAAGAACAGTCTCCAAGCGATAGAAGATACCCACGTTTTCAAGTTTGCCTTATCACTGTCGAACTTATCGACATTTTCAACAGCCTTAACGATTGCATTTGTGCCGATATCATACGCTGTATCGGCATCACCAATACGAAAAGATAGAGACGATACGATAGAGTCCTGAAGATCCCAGATTTGGGCGATAGTAGTATTCATTGTGTTACCTTGTTGGTTATTGTTGTTTTGAATGTTGTTAGGCATAATGTCTTTCCTGTTGTTTGTTATCCTTTATTGGATATACTATATTATAAGTTATTCAAAAGGGTTTTACAAGTTTATTATGGACAGTTTTTGTCCGTTTTTGTTTTTTGTTCTTTTTTGTTGTTTGTTGTTCTTTTTTGTTGTTTGTTGTTCTTTGTATATCTTTTATACGATTGACTATTCAACTTTATTCAATCTTTTTTAAAAAAGATTGGTTTTGACATAATGTTCCCAATAGTCCGAAGAATTATTCGCTATATCTTTTAAAACCTCATCGATAGTATCAAAGCCATAGAGACGACGCTTGGGGCGTACTGTTGCGGTAGGATCGATACGTTGTATCATGACTTCATTGTCTAGACTATAGATATGCACCATTGTATCACCGATTGTAACGAAAGTATCAAAGTATCTTGTTCTCATTGTGTGTCCTGTGTTGTTTGTTGTACTATCTATACGATTGACTATTCAACTTTATTCAAAAAAACTTTCACTTTTTTGAAGATACTTTGAAACGCTCGGTATATTGGCGATTGTAAGATCCCTGAGACTTTACATATTCATTCAATACTACATGAGTAGGGTTCATATTGTCATAAGTGTCACGTACTACAGCCATCTCAATCATTGTACCGTCATTAAAGTAGTATTCAATATAACATGCTCTATGAATAGACTCAGTAAGGATCTTGCCTCCTACGATATGAGACTGTAGGATAAAAGATAGTTTTGCGTGTGCTTGCATTGATAAGGTTACGATCTCTTGTGCTGTCATTGTTGTGTGTCCTTGTCTGTGGGTTACATATTCTATACGATTGAGATTAATCTTTTATTCAAAACAAAATGAAAATAGTTTGAACAGGTATTCTTTTATTCGTACCTAGCGATATGTTAATGAAATGGTATAATACCTACTCAAAAACCTGTTCAAACTATTCATATATCTACTCAAACTATTGAACCATATCGTTTTTACTGAAGTAAAACCATCTATGCGGCATGCCCCATACGTGTGCTGTGCGTGTAGATCGCTTTTCCCATAGTGTGCCATTGAAATGGAATACTGTGCCTGTGGGGATCTTAGAGAATGAAATCGTTTGCTTGCGTCTCATATCGTTAATAATGTCAATCTTTTGTGAATACTGCATTGTTTTCCTTGTGTGTAGGTGAAAGTAAATGTCTTATATCTCTTATACGATTGGCAATAAACTTTTATTCAAAAATCTTTTACTTTTTTGTGAAAAAACTTGTGAATGGACTAGTTGAATATGCGTAAAGCCCCATACTACCAAAGCACTTTTTTAATCCCTTGTATATGCTACACACATAATGAAATCAAATAATACTTGACTTGTCACTGGTTCATTATGAAAGTATATATATCTCTATTGCACACAATGAAAGCGAATAGCAAGGCATTAATCCATATCGGTAGCACTACAATAAAAGAGTATGCTATAACAAAGTTGAAAAATAATCTCATTGTTTTATCCTATGATTGAATGATAAAAATAAATAACTTAATGAAAGTGAGTACATTGAATAGCATGAGTATTAAAGTAAACTGTTCTTTTGTCATCATTGTTTATCCTTTGTTGGGTGTTGTATATCTTATACGAATGGCATATAGTCTTTATTCAAAGTTTCAGTAAAATAATACTGTAGTTCGTGATCTTCTAGGTTATAATGTTTTAAGTCTAGATTCGTATCTGGTGGTACTGGTTTATACTCTTGAGTCCAAATAGACAAGTTATCTTTATTCACATTGTATAAAGTCATAGATATAGTCGTACCATCTTCAAAGAATACCTGAGTATTATCTCTCTTGTTACCTGATTCGTGGATACAAGATATAATGTTGTTATCTTTATCTGTGTGTCTCTTAATCCATTCATTGAACAAACTATGTGCTTTTGTGTCTTTGAATACATTCGGTATAACTGGAGTCATTGTTTTTTGTCCTGTATTGTCGTGTTATATCTTCTATACGATTCATCTATTCTTTTTATTCAAACTTTTTTTTGTTCTTTTAGTTTTACCACGTTGTACTGGAATAAACTCAAATGATCCATCTTTATATGTTACATACCAATAGTCTGAATGTCCGTATGTGTGGCGTCGCTTTGATTCTACTTGTTTTGCTTTATTGCTCATTGTGTTGTCCTTTGTTGGTTGTATATCTTATACGATTGAACACTTACTTTTATTCAAACTTTTTTTATCTTTATTGTTCTGCTGTCATACTTGTAAAGGTTCTATCGAATGATTCGAACGTTTGTTGTATAGTCATTGACTTGCCTGTCACAAACACTACTCTAGTGCAATACTTGGCATGTTTATATTCGGACTTGTTTTTATCTTTATCTTCTGCAAACTTGGATTCTGTAGCCCAATATAACTGATTGCTAGGTTCGTATAATACGACATGTGCGGCATTAATCACCAATGGATTAGAGTTTGTAATACAAGGTAAACCATTCTGTGTCTGTGTTCTGATAAGAGTCATTGCCTTTATCCTTTGTTGTGGGTTATATCTTTTATACGATTCATCTATTCTTTTTATTCAAACTTTTTTATCTTTTTCGTTTTTTCCCTGAGACTGCACCCAGTAACATATTCAATGCTATCATCTCTTGTTCTGATAGTCGCATAGATCCGTTTTTACTGTATACTAGGATTCCTGTATCTCTTTCAAACTGTTGTTTGCTACCTTTAAATAAGGTTCTTTCGGGATAGCCTGTAGTGTGTATCTTAATGTATTCTTCACCTTGACTAGTTCCTGTTCTGAAATTCATCTTTGTATTGCCTTTGCTATATCCAAACATTGTCTTTCCTTTGTTGGGTGTTGTATATTCTATACGATTATGGTTTATGTTTTATTCAAAAATAGTTTAACTTTTTTTACTATCCCCTAACAGTCTAGACTTTCAAAGGCTACAAGTTCTTCTAACTGATCTAGCAAGTCACTTGCAAGTTCATTATTGTCTGTATCGTGATCGATAGTACCGATAGCCCAATGATGATAAAAGTAGCAAGCACCACTATAACTATTATCCCCTAACTGAAAGCCCCAATCATTGGGATTGTCACCATTACTAGCGACTGTTATATCGATATATCCGTCATCATTGAATACAAAGTCTTGATCTTTGATCTCTTGAATAAGTTCCATTAACTCTTGTTTGCTAGGTAGTTTGCTTAAAATGTCCATTGTGCTATCCTTTGTTGTTTGGGTTACATATTCTATACGATTGTCTTATTCTTTTTATTCAAAATATATTCAAGTTTTTTTTTGAAAGGGGAAAAATAGCCCGAATGGTTCGGGTTAATAGGTGGTAAGGCGGATCTGCTCAATCTTAACACCCATATTGTATGCGAACGTATGTGCCTTTGAACGCGTGTCAAACCCCTGAAACTCACCGATTGTGTATTCGTTTCCTTTATTGTCCATATACCGTACAGTGTATAGTCTTTGTGGGTTTGGTGTCCATCGTGATGGACGCATCTTTTCGCTTGTCACGAATACACAACCACCATAGACTGTATCGTGAATACGAGACTGAAATGAACGCATAGCACCATCTGAAAAAAAGTAACTACCATTACTCTCTGCTATTCGTTTTAACTGAAAAACACGATTGACGTTTGCCATATTCTTTACTTGTTCTTTTGTGAAAGTCATTGTTTTTGTTTCCTTGTGTTTGGGTTATATCTTCTATACGATTGTGGTTATTCTTTTATTCAAACTTTTTTGTTTTTATTCTGAACAAAGTTCAAGAGACATGTCAAGATCAAACTCTTGTCGATAGAATAGATAGTCTTGCTCATTGGCTACAAAGTATTGATCACATTCGTTGTCCTTACAAAAGAACGCAATATGATCTCTTGCTACCTTATTAAAGTATGCGATAGCCTGTGATCTTGTTTTAAAGTATGTTGTTTTAAAAGGCATTGTTTTTTCCTTTGGTTGGCTGTTGTATATTCTATACGAATGGACTCACACTTTTATTCAAACTTTATTCAAAGAATATTGTGTGTCGACTAGGATATCGTTAGTCTCTGGGTTGTACATGGTTACATGAATGTCAGTTAAACATTCGGTGTGTGATAGTCCTTTAGTCTCAACATACCATTGTTCTAGAGTACATTCGCCACCGATGGATAGTTCGATCCCGTCACTGAATACATACGTTATATCTGTGGGCATTGGGAATATGTGTGTCACGATATGTCCATCATTGATTCTAGACTTGATGAGTTCGCGAAACTGTAGTACCGATTCAGTATTGAGTTCTTTTAAAGACTTTAATGTACTGTTAGTCTGAGACATTGTAACTTTGTTCATTGTTTTTTCCTTTGTTATGTGCTATGTATTCTATACGATTGACTGTATTCTTTTATTCAAACTTTTTATCTGTGTTCTCAAAGTGTGTCGGGTTTAACACATGATGACAATAACGTCTTGCTGGTGAAATATGCTTGGTACTGGTTGTCATTGACAAGAAGTTCCCTGTTCTACTAGTGTATTCCAATAATACTTTTTGCCCTTCGGGACTTGTAAAGCCGATCATTGTGGAATAGGAATATAGTTTGTCTCCATCGGTACTATAGTTACCTGTGCCTGATCTTGCTTGTTCGCTGTTTGCCCATGCTCTTGCTACACCGTCATTGTTTGTTCTTTTAATAGTCATTGTTTTATGTCCTTTGGTTGATTGTTGTATGTTCTACACGATTGATTATATTCTTTTATTCAAAATATGTTTTACTTTTTTACTTGACTTGCAAAAAACATCAAGTAAGCACCGATAAAATCTGGGTTTTCGTGAGTTAACCAAGTGCCTGAATAAGTCTTTGTGACTTTATTGTATTCAGTGACTTTGATTGTTCCTGATGTGTCATTACTAGAATGGACGATTGATCCGATTAAGTGTGTTGTAATGTTTTCCATTGTTTTTTCCTTTGGTTTGTTGTTGTATATTCTATACGTTTGTGTTTTATTCTTTATTCAAACTTTTTTCAAGTTTTTCAAGAATAAGTTCTATCTGTTCATCTGATAGATTCTCTAGATCCTCTTGTTCTCGGATATGTTCGCATTGTTCATCATCTAGGTTTGCCAATAAAAACGATAGTGCATATCGCAATAGTGCTTTGTGTCTGTTAAAAGTTAACATTGTTTTATCCTTGTTGTTGGGTTACACATTCTATACGATTGTGGTTTATTGTTTATTCAAACTTTTTAAGTTTGCTACTGGATGTTCATATTGAACCCAAGATATAGTCCAAACGGACGACAAGTTACCGTTTAAATCATTATTGAATAACTCCATAAACTCGTCGATTGTGATTGTTTTTTGTTCGCCTGTGTCATTGTTGTATAAATGGATCATGATGATCTCCTATGTTGTTGTGTTGTTGTGTTGTGTATAATCTATACGATTGTGTTGTTTGTTTTATTCAAACTTTTTTTAACTTTATTCAAAGTCTCCGTTGGAATGGAATAAATATTCGTTTGCTTTAATGAGTTCTGTAATGTTTTCATCGCTATGACATTGTTCATAGGCTTGTTTAAGTGCATTGTATATGTCATGGCATAGATCGGTACGGTATTCCTCGATAGCCTGTCTCATGTCGTATAGATAGTTTTCAATCATACGATCCTTTAAAGTATCGTTTTCCTCGATATGATCTGCCCAAACTATGTCACTAGAATCTAGTTCTGAAGATACTGTATTCCAGTGTGCATACCTACTACTATGTCGAAAGAATGAAACTTCTACTTCTCTGAGAATAGTTTTGAGTTCATCATTGACATTCTCTGCGAAAAAGTTGATAAGCCAGTCGCTATCGATTGATCCAGTGAATGACGCTCCATCACCTTGACTCCAGAATCCAGAATATGATATATCCATGTTCTTGATATGTGGGTTCTGTGTTGCAAAGCACTCCAAGATAAACTGCTCGTCAGGTTCGAATAGATAATCCCATTCTCTTACTGTCTTTATTGCTTTTTGTTGTGCTTGTTTTGATAGTTCATTGAATGAATATAGAGTTACTTGTTTTACTACAGGCATTGTTTTTTCCTTTGTTGGATGTTGTACATTCTATACGATTGTTGTAAAGTTTTTATTCAAAAAAAAGTTAAAAAAGTGTGTAGGTTCGAATAAAAGGCTATCATAAACCTACACACATAAAAAATCTTATAGTCTCCTTTGTTTTTTATGTTAGAACTTGTCTTGAAACTTAACCAATAGTAATGCTAGGATAGTCGCCAAGATGACTGAGAAGATAACCATTAAAAACATATCCCAAGCAGTTTGAATCACGATAAAAGCGACTGTCATATCCATTACATTCTCTCTTGATCATCTTGTGAATAAGGCTTTGTCTCAAAGGATATATCCCCGTTTTCGTGAAAGATGATATATTCTACTCCGTTTTCATCGTGGTTGTATACCCATTGACTCCATACAGATGTATCGATATGTTCAATCTCAATCTCATCTTCAACGATGATTACTGTTGCGTTTGGTAGTTGTTCACCTGATTCAGATGATTGTACGGCTAATGGTAATAAAAGTAATAAGGCGAATAATAATGCTCTCATTGTTTTTCCTTTGGTTGGTTGTTGTATAACTTATACGATTGTTGTTTATTGTTTATTCAAACTTTTTTCCTGTTCTCTGAGTTTTGCTAACAGTCTTTCCTGAAGTTCGAGACGACAAGCCAATGTATTGATCTTTTTGTTGTCTCTTTCGCGAAAAGCATCTGAAAGTTGTCCATGTAGACTAGTGATAAACTTGAGTATTGTCTGTTGTAGTTCTAGGTTATCTTGAAGATCCATTGTTATGTCCTATGTTGTTGTGTTGTATATCTTTTATACGTTTGAGGTTGAAAGTTTATTCAAAGTTTTTTAAAAAACATTATCATACCAATCTAACAAGTCGCTTTTTTCGACATCGTGAGACATAGATACTTCTTCAATCATATCGTGTATATCGTAGTCTCCAATGGTATCCAATAGCATATCTCTTAGTTCGTCTATGGCATTGTCAAGTCTTTCATTGTAACTCATTGTGTCCTCTTTGTTGTGGGTTACACTTATTATACGTTTCAAGTTCAATCTTTATTCAAAGTTTTTTTGTTCTTTTTTGCTTTTGCCCATTGTGCCTTGCGTCTATCAGACTCTAGACGTTGGAAGTAATCTCCAATCCAGAATCCAAAGCCTGCGGCTAAGTACAAGGCTATTAACCATAGTACAAAGAATAAGAATCCGTTTATATCTGATGCGTACTTAATGTCATTCCCAAAGAATAAGACTCCGATTATATCTGTCATATACATAATATCAAACCTTTGGATCTACATTGGTAAGGATTGCTAACATTGATGCTACTCCTAGAATCCATAGCAATACTGGTGATACAACATATATTGCATTAAGTATCGTAAAGGATATGTAAAGTAAACCATAAAGAATAGTTGCGGCTATAATGAATCTCATGTTGTCCTCTGTTGTGTTGTGTATAATCTATACGATTGAGTGATTCGTTTTATTCATCTTTTTTTCGACTTTTAATGAACTCAGAGATCCCAACAGTTAATGCTGTGGTTAATCCGTATCCCACTGTAAAGATGAAAAAGATAATAGCGAGCCAGTAAAGCGTGATTTCCATTTTTTATCTCCTGTGATATATATTCTATACGATTGTTGCTTAATCTTTATTCAAACTTTTTTTGTGTTTTTGTTTTCGTGTATATCTTGACTTGTCTTTGTGCTTGCCTGAGCCTGATCTTTGAAAGGCATGAACTGCCAACCAGTTACGAGTCTTTATCTTCTTTGACTTTTGTTTTTTCATATCCTTATCTCCTTGATAGATAGGTACTTGCATTGTGCTTTCCCTATCTATACGACTGAGTTAAGTAGTTTATTCAAAGTTTATACATCTTTTTCAGCCCATTCTTTGATATGCTCGATAACACCGAAGAACTCTAACTGCTTTTGTGAAAACTTTTTGAATATGACTGACATTTCATCACTAAAGCCATCGATCCAATCGTCAGATAAAACCTGTGGCGAACGTTGAACCACTGAAAAGTTTTCGATAAGGTTAGAATCTCTCCAACCCACTAGATCATGATTCTCAAAGTTTTTGAGTTTTTGATTTTGAGTGCTTAGCATACCTACAGGAACACCATAGAATGATAATGTATCTCTATATTGATATGAGACAGATATGACACATTGACTTAATGCCGTTTTAGGCACTTTGCAAAGAACATCTGATCTCAAAAAGTCACGAATGTTACTGAGTTTTTCCTGTTTTGCACCATCTATCTCAGTTCGATAAGTGAGTGATACATTGGTGTCCATATCAAGCACAGACAACAGATTGATACTATCCCAGTTAATGTCTGTAACGATTGTTTGAACTTTTGTGCGTGATGCTTGAGCGTTCCAAGATGCTGGCTTTATAAAGTCAAAGGATACGATAGCCCCCGTTGATAGCCCCTGTTTTTCAACATATTCTTGGTAAAACCATTTACGAAAGTTACGATTTGCCTTGATCAGTAGTTCATTATGATCGGTTAAGTGTGTACACTTTGTTCTAGTGTGTCCTGTTTCCTTACAGTATCCGCAAGTTTGAATACGAGTTCTTTTGCCTTTGGGAGCATTGGCTCTTGCTTGTGCTCGTTCCCACTTTTCATAGGCTTTTTCCGCTGCAGTGTATAACTCTCCCCATGTGCCACCATTAGTATAGTAAGTGGACAATGGACTAGTCCAATAAGAGTGATTGGCTCGCCATGTATTACGGATACCGCTTGTATCATTATTATCGACTTGAGACATATATGTCAAAGGAATGATGCCTTGTTGTAAACTCTCCCATACTGGTTTGATATGTGGGCAAGCAGATACTTGATGCTCAGGGTTACGACAGAATGAACATGTTGATTTTGAGCGACTATTGGTGCGGCTCGGTGTTGATGATAAACCTTTCATGGTTATATCTCCTGTGTTGTTGTGTTGTATAATCTATACGATTGAGTTGTTTATTTTATTCAAAAAAGTTTTCAGTATTCATCCCAACCATCAATCCAATCCTTATATGGATCTGATTCAGTCTTTGTTTCAGATAAGTGGATACCACTTGAAAAGTGATATATATTGCCAGTATCTGGGCAATGTCTTTTTAGTTGCCAAGTACCAGAATCTGGAGCGATTGTCAATGTTACAATCGTCGTATCAGTAAGGTTGTATACTCTAACATTATCGGAACTCTTTGTGCTTAAAGTCCAATCAGTTCCCATTCTACTGGTTTTCATTAACAGTTCCTGTAACTGTTCGTATGGCGATGACATTATGTCTCCTGTTGTTGTGTTGTATAATCTATACGAATGATCAATAAGTTTTATTCAAAAAAAGATGGTAGGGAATGTCACTACACTGTGACTGTTCCCTACCTATCGGGCTTTTAGCCCTCATACATTCTAACAATGATAGAAGATACGGGTATACCTTTTGATGTTCTACCACCATGAATGTCTAGCATATTATCTTCATTGGTATTATCTGAAGATAGCAACTGCCATAGTCTCATAGCACATTCGGATGGAATGATATCTAGATAGTCGATAAGATTCTGTAGCCTTGTACTGTCCATTCTTTTTACGAATGTGTCTTTGTTTTCGAACTTTTCAACCATTGCGAGATGTTCGTTGATACCCCAGTCCTTGACTTTATCGAATCGCCCCTCATCTAGAATGTGTTCGATAGTCACCTGTCTGTCATAGTTTTTACGAAAGTCTAAAAAGGCTACTGCCCCCTCAAGCCCGACAAACCCTTGTGCCAAGTTGAAAACTATAGCATTGTTTGTCTCATCTGTTTTATCAAGTAGATCGCCACTAACGACACATTCGTTGAATCGTACCCAAGATCGTGGAGTAGGATATACCTTGTTAGGCTCGTAGTCATCGGTATGAATAAGGTGTTTGTGATTGTTGTTGATAAAATCCCAAACCATATCGTCAATCTTGCCCTTTGCCCAATGCAAAAAGTCCTCTGTGGTAGGCTCAAGATCGAATACAGTCCATCTATCGAGTTCTGCGGGATCAAACTCACCTACTTGGTATTGAGCACCATGCTCCCCACCATTGACTGCTCCCATAATAACGGTATCGGGATGTAGGTAATGTCCGTTGATCTTGCGGCTATCGGTAAGTTCAAAGATACCTTGACGAACTTCCATTGTGGCACGATCAATCTCATCGAAGAATAGGACTACTGGCTCGGTGCAAGCAGTGACAAACCAATCGGGTGGATTGAAAGTGGTAGCCTTGATGCCATTGACAACGACATCACGATTGTCGGGTAGTCCGAGAAGATCACCCTCTGTCATCTGACTGGCTCGACGCTCGACTACTGGCAAGCCCATAGACTCGGCAACCTGATAAACAGTCTCGGACTTGCCGATACCATGTCTACCACGAATGAGAACTGGCTTTTTGATTTTAAGAACGAATGGTGCGGTTTTAATGAATGATGAGAATGGAATAGCCATTGTCAATCTCCTTGATTGTCGTTACTGTTAGTAACTAGTTGTTGTTGTGTTGTATAATCTATACGATTTAGGTTTTTATTTTATTCAGTTTTTTTTCGATTTATGTAGCCAAACTCTCTACGACTACCAATAAGCCTGAGATTGTCATCAACAAAGATGACGCACAGATTCTGATCGTCGTTAGGGCTTTGTCGTGGTTTGGCTCTGACACTAGGGTAGTCTGTTGTATCAAAGTGCATTATGATACAGTTACTGCCTGTATCTAGCCACCTTACAATGTCTCCCTTTTTAAGAGAATAGTATTCATCTTTAGTCATTGTACCTCCACCTTTGTGACATTTGGGTTATATTCGTGTTTTTCGATCTTTGCTATCAGTTCCTCTGTTGAACAGTTTGTACTGATACGGACTGTCTTGTTCGTTCCGTCTTTGTATATTATTTTCAGTTTCATTGCATATCTCCTATACGATTGAGTGTTTTATTTTATTCAAACTTTTTTCATCTTTTGTCATATTTGTAAAGAATAACCTCTTGCCTTTTAACCCATATTGCCCTATCTCCCAGTGCTATCTTGACTTGGTTCTTTCCTTTTTTATTTAACACGATACCTATCTTTGATGTCCAACCGAGTGACGAACACCGAACTGTTTCGATCATAGCACCTACCTTGAGACTTTTGAACTGCTGATAAGTCATACCACTTTCGGCACGATAGATCACAATCTCTGTGCCTAGTCTCCATGGTATATCACCCATAAAGTTCCTTGAAAGCCCATTATGAGTCATTGCTCGTTTCCTATTGGGATGTCTACCATACATTCTTAACTGTCCATGAATAGCCTTGTATTCATCGATTTTATCCTGTGCGTTTTCATCGTTTGGTATCCTTGCGATGAACTGTCCTTTGTAAAGCATTTTGTTTTCCTTTGTTATCGGTTACATATTCTATACGACTAAACAACATTTTTTATTCAAAGTATATAAGTATTTTTCTATCATTTTCAGTTCTCTGTCGTTATCTCCGATGTTATAGTGAACAAAAACTATTCTATCATTAAGCCTTTTTGTCACTAAAGCATTTTTGTACTTGCCTTTGCCTACCTTGATTTGAACCAAGTCTCCCACATTTAGGGGAGACTTAACTCTTTGCCTACATATACCATTGCACATATCATCCCCTTTCGGCATCCTTGATAGCCAAGACAATCTCGTTGGTATCAAAGTATTGTTGTTGTTTTCCACTTTCGTCTGTGATCCACATTCTTTGACATTTGCTTGGAATAGGCTTTGGAGCACACATATCAGTAAGTACGATATGTCCATCAAAGTTACGCTCATTGACATATTGCGTGGGTGCATTGAAACATGTTCCACCATTCAGAACTCGCTCCCAGTCTCTGTTCTCGCCTTTTTTCCATACGAATACTTTGGAGTCATCCACCTCTGTGTCGAAAGGAACTACTGTGAATGTCGCAAGTTTGGAAAGATTGTTAAGTTCTGCAAAGAACTGAGCAAGCATATAATCGCTGACTGAACCCGATTGATCGATAGAGATAGCAATGTTGGCTACTCTTGTAACCTTGTGTCCACTGTGGATACGAGGGTATCGCTTGTTTAGCCTACGAATAGTGGATCGCTTGTTGGCTTTGCGTGAACTCTTGATAAAGTAGGATAGCATCTTTCGCCAGTCAATCGATGGGTTGAGGAACTTTTGAATCTCTTGTCGTATTTCAGAAGATACAGAACCCCACGAACCCCGTTGATTCGCCTCTTTGCTTGCCTTA
>Ga0255751_10001355_pt1 | contig 23307 bp, 7 predicted proteins | sample 071ome_20_FD_179951 | JGI IMG/M metagenome (GOLD analysis project Ga0255751, IMG submission 179951) | Coastal salt marsh microbial communities from the Groves Creek Marsh, Skidaway Island, Georgia - 071412BT metaG (version 2) | ecosystem: Environmental > Aquatic > Marine > Intertidal zone > Salt... | reverse complement strand
ATCAACAATTCAAGAACAAGTTGTAACTGCTATACAAAATTTTGAACCAAGAGTTGATAATGTTTTTGTTCAGGTTTATCCAGAACCAGATCAAAATGCTTTTGAAATTGTAGTATTTTTTGACATTATTGGGCAGGAGTTTCCGACACAAGAATATACATTCCTCTTAGAGGCAACAAGATAAAAAATGCCTTTTACTAAATTTACCAATCTAGACTTTGACCAGATAAGAGATTCAATCAAGGACTATCTACGTGCCAATTCTACGTTTACGGACTTTGATTTTGAAGGATCGAACTTTTCTGTATTGATTGATACCCTCGCATATAACACTTATATTACTGCATTTAATAGTAATATGATTGTGAACGAATCTTTCTTGGATTCTGCAACATTGCGCGAGAATGTAGTATCTCTGGCAAGAAATATTGGATATGTTCCTAGATCTAGAACGGCATCAAAGGCATCTATAACCTTCTCTATTGAGAATATAACAGGAACCCTTACTGCCACTCTTAAAAGAGGATTAGTTTGTGTTGGAGAGGCAAATGACGCCACATATACATTCTGTATTCCAGAGGATGTAACCGCAAATGTTATTGATGGAACAGCGACATTTGAAAATCTGGAAGTCTATCAGGGAACATATCTAACGAAAAAATTCTTATATGATGGATCTTTAGATCAAAGATTTATTCTAAACAATTCTTATATCGATACATCAACTCTTTCTGTTTATGTTTCAGAAACAGAAAGCGAATTGGGATTAGAATATAAACTTGTAGATAATATACTCAACGTTGACGCAAATACAAGAATATATTTACTTCAAGAAATTCAAGATGAAAAATATGAACTTATTTTTGGTGATGGAATAATAGGCAAAAAACTTGGAGAAAATGACGATGGAATCTATGTAACGGCAAATTACATCATAACTGATGGAATACAAGGAAACGGAGCCAGAGTATTTTCTTTTGCTGGAAGTGTTATAAAATCTGATGGAACTATATTGGAAACTGGTAATGTTTCTATAACCACCAATAATCCTTCTTCAAATGGATCTGACATAGAATCTATTAATTCAATTAAATATTATTCTCCAAGGATTTACTCCGCACAGAATAGGGCAGTAACATCAAGAGATTATGAGGCAATAATTAAACAAATTTATCCAAATGCAGAATCTGTTGCAGTTGTTGGGGGAGAAGAACTTGATCCTCCAGAATATGGAACTGTTGTTCTAAGCGTTAAACCAAAAAATGGTACATATGTTTCAGATTTTGACAAATCAAGAATTCTTGGTGATTTAAAACAATACACAATATCTGGTATAAATCAAAAGATTATAGATCTTAAGATATTATATGTGGAAATAGATTCTGCTGTGTATTATAATAATTCTCAAGTTTCCAATTCTAATACTCTTAAAACAAGTGTTATTGATTCTTTAACAAAATATTCTGAATCTGTAGATCTCAATAAGTTTGGTGGGAGATTCAAGTATAGTAAAGTACTTCAAACTATTGATAACACTGATGCTGCGATTACATCAAATATTACAAAAGTTAAAATTAGAAGAGATTTAAAAGTAGCATTAAATCAATCTGCACAATATGAACTATGTTTTGGAAATAGATTTCATGTAAATCCTAAAGGTTATAATATTAAATCCACAGGATTCCGTATTTCTGGAGAAGCAGATACGGTATATCTTACTGATGTACCAAATGAAGATCTCAAAACTGGAAATATAGCAGTTGTAAAAACTTTGAGTGATGGAACTATACGTGTTATATCAAAATCTTTTGGGACAGTTGATTATATTAAAGGGGAAATTAAATTAGGATCTTCCGTTATAGTATCTACTGTAAAGGAAAATGGTATTATTGAAATTCAAGCATACCCAGAATCTAATGATGTAATTGGATTAAAAGATTTATATTTGGTGTTTGATATTTCAAAAAGTCAAATAAATATGCTGAGAGACGTAATCGCTTCTGGCGATGAAATAACTGGAAATCTCTTTACAAGAGAATACTATACATCAAGTTACTCAAACGGGAATCTAACAAGAAACTAATATGATACAGACTGGATTTGAATCTAGAGTTAAGGTTCAGCAAATTATTGAGAGCCAACTTCCAAGTTTTATTTTGGATGAAAGTCCAAATGCGTCAGAGTTTTTAAAGCAATATTACATATCACAAGAATATCAAGGTGGTCCAATTGATATTGCAGAAAATTTAGATCAATATTTGAAATTAGATAATTTAACGCCTGAAGTAATTGTTGGGTCAACATCTTTATCTGCAAATATAACAGATTCTGATACTGATATTACGGTAGATAGTACAAAAGGATTTCCAGATCAATATGGTCTATTTAAAATAGACAATGAAATTATTACGTATACTGGAAAAACAGCAACTACATTTACCGGATGTATTCGTGGATTTAGTGGAATTACTGCATATCATCAAAATCTAGATCAAGAAGAATTAGTATTTACGAAAAGCAATAAATTAAACCACACTTCTGGTTCAAAAGTAGAAAACTTAAGTTCTTTATTTTTAAAAGAATTCTATGAAAAAATAAAGTATACTATTGTAAATCAGTTACAAAAAACAGATTTTACTTCTGGATTGAATGTGGGAACATTTCTAAAAGAAGCAAAATCTTTTTACACAGCAAAAGGAACGGATGAATCATTTAGAATTTTATTTAAAGTTCTGTACAATGAAGATCCAAAAGTTATAAATTTAGAAAAATATTTAATTAAACCTTCTTATGCAGATTATGTAAGGAGAGAAATTGCAATAACGGAAGTTATTACAGAAAATGCCGATATTGGGCGATTGGTAGGACAAACTATCAGAAAAACTACAGATGATCAAACCAGTGCATCAGTTTCTTCTGTAGAACCTTTTACTAGAAATAATGATTCTTACTATAAAATTTCGTTGTTTGTTGGATATGACGAACCAAGAGCAGTAGAAGGAAATTTTGTAATTACACCGAATACAAAAACAACTTTATCAGCACCTGCAGGTTCAAATGTAATAACTGTAGATTCTACAATAGGATTTGCAGAATCTGGCACTATAATATCCGAAGGAAATATAATTACCTATACTGAAAAAAGTATAAATCAATTTTTTGGATGTTCTGGTGTAGTTAGTGATATTCAAAAAAATGTATTAGTTAGATCTGACGAAACTTATTATGGATATGAAAATGGCGACTTAACAAAAAAAGTAGAATTTAGGATTCTTGGAGTCTTATCGGATTTTGTTGATGAGACCGTAAAAGTGGCGGAAGGGGATGAAATAGGAATTGCATATCTTGGTGATAACGTTGGCAACCCACAAGAAAATAAAACTTATAAGCAAATATTTGCTAATTCTTGGATCTATAATACAGCAGCAAAATATAGTGTAAATTCTTTAGAATCAAATTATCAACTTGCTAGTAATGTAGACAAATCAAGTCTTAAAGTTGGTGACAGAGTAGAATTGATAGAAAGAGACACTGAAACCATCACAGAATCTTTCAATAGTCCTTATGTTGATGAAATATTAGATGTTGATGTTGTTGGAGTTGCAGGATCTTTTGCAACAAATTCTTCAAAAAAATATGACCTTAGAAGAATTATCAACACTGCTCAAAGCACTGGAGTGTCATTAGAATATAATTCTAATATAACTTCAGATATCTTAAATTTATATACAGATAAGAATGATTATGCTTATGTGGCATCCAATTCTTTACCATCTTCGGAGATATTTGGAGGAGTTAATAATTACAGATATAATATAACAAAACAAACAAACGGATTTACAATTAACTCCGAAGATAATCTTTTTGATTTTGATACAGATTCTCTTTATGCAACTATTGGTAATAGTATAAATGTTCCTTTCATAACAGGCGATGCTGTTTATTATAGTCCTTCAGATGCACCATTAGTTGGTTTAGAAACAGGACTATATTATGTTCAGGTTTTAAATGATCCTAAAAAAATAAGATTATATTTAACTAATGAAATAATAGGTGGTCCAGATTATTTAAAATTTAGTGCTCCTGAACCAGATTTTGGTTCACATTTATTTGTATTATATTCACAAAAATCAAATGAGATTGGTGTTCAAAAAATATTCAAAAAGTTTCCATTAAATACGCAAATAAAGGGTTCTGGAGAATCAACAATTCCAGGAACAACAAGTGGAATGTTAATTAATGGTGTAGAAATTTCCAATTATAAGTCTTTGGATAAAATTTATTATGGTCCTCTAGAATCTATTGATGTATTGAATGGTGGTTCAAATTATGACGTAATTAATCCACCATTTGTCAGTATTTCTACAAGTTTAACAAATGCGCTTGCTCAACCAGTTCTGAGTGGAAAAATTGATTCTGTTTTTGTAGATGCACAGGAATATAATATTGATAAGATACTTTCTGTGGATATTTCTGGTGGAAATGGTAGTGGTGCAGTTTTAGAACCGGTTTTAGTTAAGAGATATAGGGACGTTTCTTTTGATGGACGTTTGAACACAAATTCAGGAGGAATAGGAACTGCAACTGGAACTATTACATTTTTATCAGATCATAATTTCCAAAATGGTCAAGAAGTGATATACAATTCGAATGGAAATTCGAGTTTGGTAATTGGTTCTGGGACAACAACACTTTTAGATAGGACTTCATATTTTGTTAGAGTTGAAAATAATACTACAATTTCATTATTTGAATCTCTTTCAGATTATAACTCTGGATCCAATAAAATAGGATTTTCTACAGGAACTGAAGGAACTCATAAGTTCCAGACAATTACTTTTGAAAATACAATTTCTGATATAAAAGTTATAGATGGTGGATCTGGATATACTAATAGAAAATTAATTGTTTCTCAATCCGGAATTTCTACTGTAAATGATAGTATCAATTTTGTTAATCACGGATTCAAAACTGGAGAATTAATTACTTATAATTTTGAAACCGCAGGATTATCCGGACTTTCAACAAGTAATCAATACTTTGTGATTAAAGTTAATGACGATTCATTTAGAATTTGTGATGCGGGAATTGGTGGGACAATAACAACCAATTTTGATCGAGAGAAGTATATCAAACTCTCTAACACTGGTTCTGGATATCAGTATTTTAGTTATCCAGATATTGTAGTTTCCATTAAATATAATCCTGTAGGTTTTTCAACAACTACACAAGTATATCAAAACATTTTAGCAACACCAAAAGTAAAAGGTAGCATTACAGATTTATATCTGTATGAGAAAGGAACTGGTTATGGATCTTCAATTATCAATTTTGAAAAGAATCCAACGATAGAACTGAAAATTGGTAAAAATGCCTCATTAACTCCACAAATATTAAATGGTATGATTGATTCTGTCGTTGTGCAGAGTGGAGGTGTTGAATATTATTCGATACCAGATTTAATTGTAACTGATCCTTCTGGTGCAGGATCTGGTGCTAATTTAAGAGCTGTAGTAACCAATGGTAGTATTACAGATGTTAAAGTTGTAAACACTGGAATTGGATATTCTACTTCATCTTATATTACCGTAAAACCATCAGGATCTGGAGCATTTTTTAGACCTAAAATTAGATCTTTGACAATAAACAATACAAGTAGATTTGGAAGTGAATTATTAATAGAATCAACCAATAAGTTAAAATATACTGTTTCTGGTTACTTTGAATCATTGAGAAATTCTCTTGGTGAAAGTGATGCAAATTCTATAGAACCAAAACTTTCTGGAATTATTGGATGGGCATATGATGGAAATCCAATATATGGACCATTTGGTTATTCTGATCCAGACGATGAAAATTCTATAATATCTTTGATGTCTTCTGGATATACTTCAAATGTTTCAAATATTGAAGATAGACCAAGTGTATTTGCTGAAGGATTTTTTGTAGAAGACTATAAGTTTACAAATAGCGGCACTCTTGACGATAAAAATGGTAGATTTGCAAAGACAAGAGAGTTTCCAAATGGAATATATGCCTATGTAGCGACTGTAAATTCTGCAGGAGTTCCAGTATTCCCATATTTTATAGGAAATGATTATCAATCAAAAATTTTAGATGAAAATATCGATTTAAATCAATCATTTGATTTCCAATCTTCTAATCTTTTAAGAAATACTTTCCCATATAAAGTTTCTGATGTAGGTGCTGGTTATGATTACTTTACTGAAATTGATGATATATCAAAACAGAGAATTGTCGTAGAGTCTGTATATGCTGGATCAGTAGATGGTTTTGAAATAATAAGTGCTGGATCTGGATATTCTGTAGGAGATAAATTAAACTATTCAGACACTAATACTGGTGGTGGAGGATTAGATGTACAAGTTTCTTCCATCAAAGGAAAACAAATTTTTGATATAAAAACAGATACGGTTTCATATAATGATTCCATATTAGTTTGGAATTATAATCAAGGTGTTGACATATTTACATCTTCAGATCATATATTGGATACTAATAATTATGTCACTATTTCTGGTCTGTCCACAAATTTATCCGAACTGAATGGTATTCATAAGATCACTGTATCAAAAAATACTACAAAAATAATATCTGATATAGAAAGTGCTACTTCTATTGGTGGAACAGAAATTTACGTTTCGACCATTCCAGAGAAATTATATTCTGGAGATAATATTGGCATCGGAACAGAAACATTAAAAGTATTGAACATTTTTAGAAATAAAAATGTATTGAGAGTAGAAAGAGGTGTAACAGGAACATCTCATGCTGTTGGAACTGCGGTTACATACAAATCAAATAGATTTACAATACCACAAAATGTTAATTACTTTGAATCAGAACGGAATCACAAAATCTATTTCAATCCATATGAATCTGTAGGATTTGGCACTATTGCTGGAATATCAACCAGTTCTACTTTCTCATTTGGTCCATCTTTAGAAACTAGAAGTATTCCATCAAAATCAATTTATATTGAAAACCATCCATTTAAGACAAATCAACAAATTGTTTACACTCTTACAGGAAACAATGTTGCAGTATCTACGGATGGTATTAATCTAATACCTGGAGGTTTACCATCAAGTCTTTTTGTTATAAACAAAGGAAGAGACTTAATTGGATTAAAAACTACCATAGACTCTTCAGAACTATTCTTTCATGAAAATTTAAATGTTGATGATGATCGGTACTTGTTTGAAACTTCCGTCAATCAAATAACTGCTAATGTTTCTAGAATAAAATCAACAGTATCTGTTTCCACCTTCCACAATCTTTCTGTTGGAGATTCTGTATCTATTACTGCTATTCCAAATCTTACTATAGGAATTGGAACAACAACATTTATTAAAGTTTCTAGAGATACTCTAACTGAAAAAATTCTTATTGATCCTATTGGTTTTAGTTCCGCTGGAGTAAGCACATCAAATAATTCTATAACCATATTAAATCATGGATTAGTAACTGGCGATAAGATTAACTATTCTGCCGAAGTTATTCCTGAAGGTCTTTATAATGGAGAGTTTTATGTTTATAAGTTGAACGAGGATACCATCAAACTCTGTGAGACTTACATTGATTCTGTAAATAATCCTCCAACGGTAATAGGTATTGGAAGTACTGGTGGAGTAGATCAAACACTATCTAAAATAAATCCTCAACTTAAAATTACAAAAAATAATAATGTAGTATTCAATTTGACAGATTCTTCTGTTTCTGGATATAACTTAAAAATTTATTATGATAGTGAATTTAAAAATGAGTTTGTATCCAGTGGATCCACGGATGTTTTTACTGTTGAGACAGTTGGAACCGCATTAACATTTACATATCTTCCTAATCAAAATATCCCCGATAAATTATATTACTCTTTAGAAAAATCTGGAAGTATATCTACGTCGGATAAAGAAGTAAAAAATTATTCTGAAATATCTTTCAGTGACAGTGACTATAATGGATCTTATAATATTATATCAGTTGGTAATACAACATTCGATTTTGTCTTGAAAGAGAATCCAGAAAGACTTTCATATAGTCTTGACGAATGTGATACTCTGGAGTATACGACCAATTCGAAAACTGCTAATGGACCTATACACAAGCTTAAAGTTCTTTCTGGTGGAGTTGGATATAAAAAATTACCAGCACTTTTGAGCGTTGATTCCGTTAACGGACAAAATGCTGTTGTTATACCGAAATCAAGTGTTATTGGTTCTTTGAAAGATATAAAAATTATAAATGATCAATTTGAATATCCATCAGATCCAACATTAAAACCAGTCCCAAGAATTTCACCATCTATAATTGTTAAAGATGCCAATACAATATCTTCTGTTGATGTTACCTACGGTGGAAACGGTTATTTCTCTTCTCCAGACGTAATTGTCGTAAATGAAAGTACTGGAAAAATAATAGACGCTGGACTTTTGACAGCAGAATTGTCTGGCAGTTCAATTCAATTCATAAATGTAGAATCTGAACCAAAAGGAATACCAGATGAATCTGTAAAAATAGTTACTATCAATAATAGTAATGGAATTACTGTTCAAACTGTTCAATCATCTTCTAGTGGAATATTTACTTGTTCTATAACAAAACCATCAACAGAATATCAATTTAATGCTGGCGATAAGGTTTTTGTTGAAGGAATACAAAGATTTGATCAAATTGGATCTGGATTTAACTCCGAAGATTATGGATATAAACTTTTTGACGTACAAGATTACACCACATCTTCTCCATATGATTTAGTAACAATTAATGTAAGTGGACTGACTACAAATACTGGAATTGCAAAAACTGTTCAAGAAGGATCTGGAACTTTAATTAATGGTGCAGATTATCCAATTTTCAATGTCAATGCAAAAAAATCATCTTTCCTCCAAGACGAAAGACTGTTAAGTTTTACAGGAAATGATCTTGATTTATTGCTCAAAGATTTTGATGGTTTCTATTTGAAAGTGGAGGGTAATTATGATTTACAAGTTGGAGAAATTGTTAAAGGTGGAGATAGTGGATCTTTAGCGACAATAGATTCTATCCAAAGATCTGAAACCGTATGTGACGTTAGTTATTCCACTTTGAGAAACGTTGGTTGGAATGATAATGTAGGAGAATTGAATTTAGATTCTCAAGTAACTCCAGATAATGATTATTACCAAACTTTATCTTATACTATAAAGAGTAGTAAAGAGTATGCCGAATTAGAATCACCAGTTTTTAGTATTCTTCATACTGCCGGACTTAAAAATTTCGCTGATACTGTAGTTCAAAAAACTGCTCCAAAAATTGGAATAGGGTCTGATGACAATACAATTTATTTGTACGATTTGATTGATGAAAAGAGAGTAGATACTATTTACAATTTTGATTTTGCTAGAGATTACAATGTACTGGATGGATCTTCAAAACTTATTCAACTTCAGAATAAGAGACTTGTAGATTATTTCTTCTTTGATTCAACTGCAACAAGAGTATTGACAGTAGATGATTTCACTGACCAATTCTCTTATTTTGAAGACGAACCAAATCCGTTTGTCAATATTCAAAAATTAAATGATGAAACTGATTATTATAATTATTTGATTAGAGTTACTGATAGAAACAATACAGAAATTCAATTTACGGAAATTGTAATATTGAATGATGGTACAAATGATTTCTTTATGCAAAAGGGTGAAGTATTCAATTCCGAATCGTCATATGGAACATATGACATTTATACAGATGATTTTGAAGATTCTTACTTCAGATTTATCCCAAATGATCCTTTTGATACTGATTATGAACTTAAGATTATTACAAATACATTTACATCTTCTTCTGCAGGTGTTGGAACAACTTCTTTAGGATTTATTGATTTAATATCTTCTATTGGAATTGCAACTCCAGGAATTACAACGTCACTATCCAATTTGGACGCTAATAGTATTGGATCTCTATATGCTAATGTTCAAGTTATAGATGATACAAGTGGTGATATGAATTTTGTTGAATTGTATGTTACTCACGATGGAACAAATACTTTCATGTCAGAATACTATGGAGATTCCGAGTTTGAAACTTCTAGTTATTCTGGAAACTTTATCGGAACATTTAATTCCGATATTTCTGGAGGTATTTTATCCTTAAGTTTTACAAATACTGGTTTAAGTAAGAATACTGTAAAAGCAAAATTAGTTGGATTTGGTTCAACAACTATAGTTGGTGTTGGGCAAACTTATAGATTTAAGAGTGGGGATCAGTTTGATGGTTCTGAAAGAAGTGTAATTTACCAATCAAATTATGCTGAAGGAGTAGGAAGTGCAACTTTAGTATCAGTTGATAAGTTAAAGTTTAATGCAATAAAATCTTTAGTTGAAGTTAGTATCGGATCTACTAAAGCTGTTCATAACGTTATGATGATTCAGGATACTAATGATGCATATGTCCAACAAGCTGCATTATTATCTGTCAATGGAACTTCTGTATTCGATGATGCTATTGGTATAGGAACTTTTGGGGTAGATAATTCTGGATCCACTTTTGATCTTACATTTACTTCGGATCCAGAATATGCAGCATATAATTTAGAGATAACATCTTTCAGTCAATGTTTCTACGAAGAAATAGACATAATCAATGATCCACTCCCCTTGGAATATGGTGATGTTAGTGAAGCATCTGTAGATTTGGAATTCTATAATTCCATCAATGGCGATAGGATCAATAGAACTAATTTTGAACTTTTGTCAAATAAAGTTAGAATCTTTAAGAAAGTGTTTAATCCACAAAATTCCAGTATTTTGAATCCTGGCACTGGAACATTCAATATAAAAAACCACTTCTTTAGAAATAACGAAGAATTAGTATATACACCAAAATCATCTGTTGTTGGTCTAGCAACAACTGCAATGACATATGATGATGGATCTATAACCAATCTTCTACCTTCAAAAGTCTTTGCAATTGTCACAAATGAAGATTCTTTCCAAATTTCTACATCTAAAGGTGGATCTGCAATAACATTTACAGATCTTGGTGGAGGAAATATTCACCAGTTTGAAATGCTTAATAAAAACAACAAAACAATTGTTGTTTTGGATGATCTGATTCAACATCCATTAAGTTTTTCTGGATTTAGTCATCAGTTATCTGATACTCTTGGTGCTGGGACATCAATATTTGCATTAAGTGGAATTGCTTCAATTGGACCTGCAGATATTTTAAATATAAATGGCGAATATATGAATGTTGTCAATGTTGGATTGGGAACTTCTTCTATTGGACCTATAACAAATGATGGATCTTTCAGTCTTGTTCAAACAGAAAGAGGATTTGTAGGAACTTCCGCATCATCACATCCAGCATCTTCAAAAGTTGATATCTATCGTGGTGCTTTCAATATAGTAGATAATCAGATTCACTTCACTTTCCCACCAAGAGGAAACCCTCAAATCGATAAAACACCAGCAAATTTAGATTATGAAACTTCCACATTCAATGCAAGAGTGTTCTTAAGATCTGATTATACCAACAATAAAATATATGATGATATATCTAACGATTTTAATGGTATTGGAAGAACTTTCACAATGAAGGTTGGTGGTGGAAATACCTCCGGAATAGGAACAGAAGGATCAAGTGGAATAGTTCTGATTAATGGTATTTTCCAGCAACCATCAACTATTAACAATCCTTTTGGAAACTTTGATGTTATAGAAACTACATCTCCATATCCAGGAATAACTACCTTTGTATTTTCTGGAATAACTAAACCAAATGAAGATCCAATTGTTTACTATTCTTCAGAACAAGACATCAATATAAATGAGACTCCAAGAGGTGGAATAATAATTTCTTATGGATCAACTACTGGTCTTGGATTTGCACCTCTTGTAGGCGCTTCTGTGACCGCAATAGTGGGTGGTGGAGTCATTACTGGAATTACAACAAGTGGTGTTGTTAGAGGATCATATGGTTCTGGTTATAATGGATTGTCTGGTATTGGAATTTCTGTATATGAAGAGGGTCATTCTGGAACAGCAGCAGAAATAACTGCTTCAATTGGCGTTGGAGGAACTTTATCATTTAATATTGTCAATGGTGGAACAGGATATACAAGTCCTTCAATATTTGTTTCACCGCCTTCTTACGAAAATCTGTCAGTTGTTGGTGTTTCTAGATTTGGTATTGGTGCTACAACTACAACTGGAATTGGATTATCAATAAGCCTTAAAGTTGGCCCAATAGTTGGATCTTCCACCACTTATTTTGGAGTCACTGATTTCGATATCACCAAACTTGGATATAGTTTCGAAAGAGGTGATGTGTTCAAACCTGTTGGACTAGTTACAGATGCTTCACTTTCTTCGCCATTAGAAGAGTTTGAAATTACAGTATTGGATACTTATTCCGATAAGTTCTGCGCTTGGGATTTTGGAAAGTTAGATTTCATCGATTCTATCGCAGATTTACAAGATGGTTCAAGAGTGGCATTCCCATTATTTTACAATGGTGAACTACGTAGTTTTGAGAAAGATCTCAATGGAGATTTAAATCTCGCAAATAATCTTTTGATATTCATTAATGGAATATTACAACAACCAGGATTATCTTACACATTTGACGGTGGAACTACATTCCAGTTTACAACACCTCCCAAAAAAGACGACAACATATCAATCTATTTTTATAAAGGACTTGATAGTGATGTTGCAAGTTTTAATGTTAATACAACAATTGAAAAAGGTGATATTGTACAAAAAGATGGTCAAGATCAAAGGACTGTTTCGGATCTCTCCTTCTCTGATAGATTTGAAACAGAAATCTATTCTGGATCTTCTGTAGATGATTCATCTTGGAAAACTTTAGATTGGACCAAGCAAAAAGTAGATAAAAAAGTTAATGGTGAAGTTGTATCTAAATCAAGAGATTCCTTAAAGGCACTGATTTTCCCAACATCTAAACTTATAGGCGATCTTTCAGTTAGCGATACTGAATTGTTTGTAGATAATATTGAGATGTTCCAATATGAAAATCCAGATGAAGACCCATTTGATTTGTTAGTTGTTAGTGGTGTTTCTACAGATCCTTCAGGGAATGTTGAATATATTTCCAACTTGAGATTTATTAATGGATTAACTGGAAATATTATTGGCATTGCATCTACATCTATACCATCACTCGCAATAGAATTTACACTTGAAGATATTTTAACCTCTCCTTTACAGATTGGATATCCAATTTATATTACAGATACTAGAGTTGGAAATGGTGTAAGATCAACCATTTCTACAGATTCTGAAGTAGTGGGAATTGGTACAATATATTTGGACAATATTTACTATATTAGTGATTTGTCGGTTGTAACTGGTAATGTTGGTATTATCACATGTCGTGTCGATACAAATTCCAATTTAGTGGGAATAGATACTACTGGAATTGTTGGAAAGTACTCTTGGGGTAGATTGTCAAATGCTGCTAACATTTCAAGAACAAACCCCATTTCTATTGGAGTTACTGGAAGAGTTGTATCAGGATTATCTACATATCCAACAGTAATGAGAAGACTTGGAGATACTACATTGAGAGCAACTGGTGCAATTTATGAAATTTAAAATTAATAATCTAATATAAATATCTAAAAAACTATCAATATGTCTGCCCTAGTAACGGATCAATTTAGAATATTTAATGCAGGTAATTTTGTAGATTCTGTTTCTAACGAAAGTAACTCATACTACGTATTTCTTGGACTCTCAAATCCAACAGCGGTTGGATTTGGTAGAACCTCTACGTGGAATAATACTAATGGTTCTCCTGATCCTAAAGATAATTTGCAATATCTTTCCCATTATAGAGACACTGGATTATTTGGTAGAAGAATTACTGCTGATAATGTTAGAAGGGTCGTTAGAAAGGTAGAGTGGAAAACTAATACGACATATGAGATGTACAGGCATGACTATAGTGCCGATAATACAGCACCTATTACAAAATCATTGAGGTTATATGAATCAAATTATTATGTAATTAACTCTGATTTTAGAGTCTATGTTTGCATTGATAATGGATCTACTGGAACAAATCCAAATGGAAACAAATCAACAGCTCAACCAAGTTCTATAGATTCTGCACCATTTGCACCAGGATCTGATGGATATGTCTGGAAATATCTATTTACTGTTGCTCCTACAGATATAATCAAATTTGATTCGACAGAATATATTGTTTTACCAAATAATTGGTCAACTTCAACAGATCCAGAAATTTCTAGGATTAGAGATGATGCTGATTCTGAAGTAAACGAAAATCAAATTAAGAAAGTTTATATTCAATCTGGAGGGACTAGTGGTTACTCCGACGGTGTTTATGATATTTTAGGGGATGGTAGTGGAGCAACTGTTCAGATAACTACAGTTAACGGTGTTATTACGGATGTTGATGTAGTAAACGGTGGTAAAGGATATACCTGGGGTGTTGTAGACTTAAGAAGAACTGGAAGTATAGCACAACCAGGAGCAAAACTTATACCAATAATTCCACCATCTCGTGGTCATGGATATGACATTTATAAAGAGTTGGGTGCAGATAGAGTTTTAATTTATGCCAGATTTGATGATTCTACAAGAGATTTTCCAACAGATACAAAATTTTCTCAAGTAGGATTACTACGAAATCCAACGGAATATTCTGGAAACGCAAACTACACAGGTTCAAACTATTCTTCTTTATATTCAATTAAATTGGAAGATAGTTATGCAGATTTTCCTAATGTTGGTGATGAGATCACACAAGATATATCAGCAACTGAAATCGCAAGAGGTTGGGTTGCATCTTATGATTCTACTACAAAAGTTCTAAAATATTATAGAGACAGATCTTTATATTTTAGCAATGGGTATGATCAAAATGATGCTAATAATGTTAGCGTAAAGTCTAAAATTGTTGATTTTAACAATACAGCATCTATAGAATTCTCTGGTGGTGCTACAAGTGCTCAAGTTGCTGCAGGATTTAGTGGAAGTAGTTCAAATGGTGTAAATTTAGGAGTTAGTTTTTCTGGAGGACTTGCAAATCCAGAGATAAATAAAAAGACGGGTGATGTTATTTACATTGACAATAGACCTACTGTAGAAAGAAACATCAGGCAAAAAGAAGACATTAAAATCATTCTGGAATTCTAAAAAAGATGGCACAAAAAACAGATTTAAACGTTAATCCATATTTTGACGACTTTGATCGCGCAAAAAATTTCTACAAGGTCTTATTTAAACCGGGATATCCAGTTCAAGCAAGAGAACTGACCACTCTACAGTCAACATTACAAAATCAAATCCAATCTTTCGGAAGTTATATTTTTAAAGATGGGACAGTAGTAAGTCCAGGTAATATAACTTATGATAATCAATTTTATTCGGTGAAGTTAAATTCATCTCTTTTTGGAATTGATATTTCTACATATATTGATAATTTTGTTGGGAAGAAAATAACTGGACAAACTTCTGGAAGTACAGCAAAACTTCAATATGTTGCATATCCAGATGGTGGTGAAGTAGAAGATATAACGATATATGTAAAATATGTAGATTCCAACGATAATTTTGTCTTCGATCCATTTGAGGATGGAGAATCTTTAATTGCTGATGAAAATATTGTTTATGGAAATACTACAATAACTGCAGGAACTCCATTTGCATCTTTAATTGCATCTGAAGCAACTTCTACAGGTTCTTCTGCATCTATTGGGGCAGGAACATACTTTATTAGAGGATTTTTTGCTGAAGTTTCTCAGCAAACTATAATATTAGATAATTATACAAATACACCATCATATAGAGTTGGTTTAAAAATTGAAGAACTTTTGGTTAATGCAAAAGATGATAATTCTCTTTATGATAATGCTAAAGGATTTTCAAATTACGCTGCTCCAGGAGCAGATAGACTTAAGATAAATTTAACTCTGACCAAGAAAGATATTTCTGATAAAAATGATACTGATTTTGTAGAATTACTTAGAGTAAAAGATGGTAGAATTAATAAAATTGAAGCTAAAACACAATTAAGTAGACTTGGTGATTATATTGCAGAACGAACCTATGAAGAGTCTGGACACTATGCTCTAGAAAATTTTGGCATTACTCTCCACAATTCTTTAAATAATAAACTTGGAAATGATGGATTATTTTTTGATACTCAATTTACCGATGAGCAGAATAGTCCTTCAGACGATTTGATGTGTGTGAAAGTTTCTCCAGGAGAAGCTTATGTTGGTGGTGTAAATATTGAAAAACCAGTAGGAACTATTTTAGATATAGAAAAACCAAGAGATGTTGAGTCTTCAACCTCAAATGTTCCTTTTGAAATGGGAAATCTTTTAAGAGTTAATAATGTATATGGAACAGCACGCCAAAGGGGAGAAATAGAACTTTATGACAAACCATTTGGTTTGGGTGGATCAAAAATTGGAGACGCTAGAGTATATACTTTCAGTTTATCTGGAGATTCTTATCAGGATGCATCTACAAATTGGGATTTATATTTGTATGATGTTCAAACATATACTACTTTAACTTTGAATACTCCAGTTTCTGGTTTAGGTCTAGTTACGTCAACATTTATCAAAGGTAAGAGTAGTGGTGCTAGCGGTTATGCTATAGATTCTGGTACAGGAAATACTGTTTCTATCAGGCAGACATCAGGAACTTTTTCTGCTGGAGAGCAGTTGATAATCTCTGGTATTGATGCTTCTGCTACTGCAGAATCAGTAACGATATATGCAACAAAAGATATTAAATCAGTATTTCAAGCCGCTAGTGGTGATTTTACAGAATTTAGAGCAAATACTGTTTTAGATTCTTTCAATCTTCCAAATGGAATTGTTGGTGGAACTATCAGTGGCGGAAATACACTAGAAAGTCCAGGAAAGATATTTACCGGAGTTAAAGTAGGAGATATTATTAGATATCAAACTACATCTGGAGATGAAACTTTTAATGAAGTGACAGCAGTATCAAATAGTTCACTTACAATTGGGATAGGTACAACTGTTCCTGGTGTTTCTGATGGATCAGTTACCAATGGAACATATGCATCCATTAAATTGGGATATCCTGTTTTAAGAAATCGAGAACAAGCATATCTTTACGTACAACTTCCAGAACAAAATATACAATCTGTAGATCTTTCTGGATCCACTTTAGAAATTTCTGATCAAATAGTACAACAAACTACTAATGCATCTGGGCAATTAACATTCGATTTATCAGCATTGTCTGGAATAACAAGTGCTTTCTACAAATCTTTTGATGAAGAGCGTTATTCTGTTCATTATAGTAATGGTGGAATAGGAACAATAACTTCAGATTCATTTAGTCTTACAAATAATGAAGTAACCATTGAAGGTTTATTGGCAAACCAAACTGGAGACGTTACCGTAAATGTTACACTTATAAAAAATTCTATTCAGAGTAAAATTAAAGAGTATACCAGAAGTACAGTTATTGATGTAATATATTCCAGAAACTCTAATTCTGGATCCGATCCAAATAACTCCATCAATGATGGATTAACATATAACTCTGATGCTTATGGATTGAGAGTTCAAGATGAAGAAATTTCATTAAATTATCCAGACGTTGTAAAAGTTCTTGCTATTTATGAATCACTTGGAACTTCAGAACCAGTATTAGATAGTATACAATTTGCAGATTCTTCTATTGTATCTAATGCTATTATTGGAGAAAATATTATTAGTTCAGCCAATAATGTAGTTGCTAGAGTAGTAACCAAAGGTATCAATACAGTTCAAGTTGTATATTTAAATCAAGATAGATTTATTGCTGGTCAGAATGTAGTATTTGAGGAAAGTAATTCTTCAGCATCTATCTTATCAATAACTCTTGGTTCATATAGAGATATAACCCAAACGTATGTATTAGACAAAGGTCAAAAAGAACAATACTATGATTATTCGAAAATAGTTAGAGGTTTAAATACACCTACACCTTCAAGAAGACTAAAAATTATTTTTGACCATTATGTAGTCCCATCTTCAGATAATGGGGATGTATTTACCATTCTTAGTTATGATGATGATAGATTTTTGGAGGATATTCCAGAAATAGGTTCAATTCAAGTAAGAGCATCCGATACTTTAGATTTTAGACCAAGAGTACCACAGTTTACAGATACTAACAGATCTCCATTCGATTTTGGATCAAGAGTATTTGGAAGCGTACCGAAGTTTATTTTAAAACCTAAAGAAGAATCCATTTTAGGATACACATACTATCTTCCAAGAACTGATAAGATATTTTTAGATCTTTATGGAAACTTTGTAATTGAAAAAGGAATATCTTCGAGAAGGCCAGTAGCACCTGTAAATACAAATCCCGATCAATTGATGGAATTGGGAACTATAGATTTACCACCATATCTTTACGATCCCTCCGAAGCAATTGTTAATACGGTTGATAATAGAAGATATACGATGAGAGATATTGGAAAACTTGAAGATAGAATAGAAACTCTTGAGAATATTACCTCATTATCACTTTTAGAGTTAAATACACAAACTCTTCAAGTTCAAGATGCTCAAGGGAATAATAGATTTAAGACTGGATTTTTTGTAGATGATTTTAAAGATAATTCATTTGTAAATCAAGATTTTTCATCTGTTCAAGTGGATACAGAAAATCAAGAATTGCAAACTATTTCTAGTATTAATACTCTAGAAGCTCAAATTGCTCCCGCACAAAATATTAGTGATGAAGAATTAGATTTAACCACAAACTTTGATCTTTTAGATTCTAATGTACAAAAAAGTGGTAGTGCAGTTACATTAAAATATGACAGTGTTCCGTGGATTGAACAACCATTAGCAACTAGAGTTGAAAATGTTAATCCTTTCAATGTTGTTGTATATAATGGAACTGTAAAACTATCGCCAAAACGTGATACATGGGTTAGAATAATTAGACTTGCTGATCGCACTGTTAGAAGAAACATAGTAAGAACTGTGCAGAGAAGGGTTCAGTTCAGGATCGTTACTCAAACTTTTCAGCGTCCTGGACGATTTGGTGGGGGAACTTGGCAACAAAGAAGACGTGTGCCAGTACCACCTCCAGGTCCGGTTTCAAGTGTAAGTGTATCATCAAGAGATGTCCTTGTTTCTTCTGGAATAGACCGTTTTATGCGTTCCAGAAATACGACTTTCAATGCAAAGAATTTAAAACCATTAACAAGATTCTATCAATTCTTCGATGGTAATGGAAATGTTGATTTTATACCAAAACTCATTGAAATTTCGCCAAATGCATCTCTGACATCTTATGGTGCTTTGGGCACTTTCCGAGTTGGAGAAACAGTAATTGGTTATAAAGGTGGTAGAAAAATTAGTTTTAGGGTTGCACGCGCAAACCATAAAGAAGGTCCATATAATGCACCAGAAAAAGTCTTTAATATAAATCCATATGTTAAAACTGAAAATTTGAGTTCTGCATATAGCCAATCCACAAAAGCTCTCAATGTGGATATATATGCATTATCTGCACAAGCACAAGGAAAATATTCTGGATACCTTGAAAAAGGTATGAAACTTGTTGGTCAAACCAGCGGAGCAGTTGCATATGTTAAAGATCTTAGACTTATTAGTGATAATTATGGAGATCTGATCGGATCATTCTTTTTGAGAAATCCCTTCGTATCACCACCACCTGCTGTAAGAATTGGTACAGGTACAAAAACATTCAAGTTGACAAATAGTCCTACAAATGCCGAACCTTTACCTGGAAGTAAATTACAATCTACTGCAGAAAGAACTTATAGTTCTTTAGGTAGATATGAAGTAAGACAAAGAGTGAGAACTATTACAACTACAACTACTATTACTCGTGTTCGCAGAGGAGACCCTCTTGCACAATCATTCTCCGTTGGCGATGGATCTCTCCCAGATTCAAATGGTCAACCAGAAGATGCAAATGGTGCATTTTTAACAGCAGTAGATTTGTTCTTTGCAAATAAACCAGCTACAAATGATCCTGTAAGAATTGAGGTTAGAACTGTAGAATTGGGAACTCCAACTCTGAATGTTCTTGGAGAACCAGTAATATTAACTCCAGATCAGGTAAATGTTTCCAGAAATGGTGAAGTTGCAACAAAAGTTACTTTTGAGTATCCAATTTATTTGGCACCTGGAGAAGAGTATGCTATTGTTGCGCTTGCAGAAACATCGGATGATTATGAATTATGGATTGCTGAAATGGGAGAAAAAACCATCAATACGCAATCTTTACCAAACGCTGAAGCAGTAATTTATTCTAAACAGTTCTCTCTTGGAAGTTTATTTAAATCTCAAAATGGATCTATATGGACTGCAAACCAATATCAAGATTTGAAATTTAAACTTTACAAGGCAAATTTCACATCTGATACAGGAACTGCATTCTTCTACAATCCAACTCTTGATGAAAGTAACGGATATGTTGAAAATTTAGAACCTAATCCATTAGTAACATTATCAAGAAACATTGCTCTTGGAATAACTACAGATACTGATTATAGTGCAGTTTTATCTGCAGGAAGACAAATTTCAGGATCTAATGGATATGGTTATGGTTTTATTGATGCAGTTGGTGGTGAGGTTTCAAATTGCAATATTACAAATAGTGGAACAAATTATCCAACAGGTACATTCAATAATTTAGAAACAACAACTATTGTAGGAGATGGATCTGGTCTTAGATTGAGTGTAACAGCTTCTGGTGGTTCTATTACTGCAATTGCTGCAACAACAGCAAATGGTAATGGATATGTTGTTGGTGATGTTGTTGGTATAGTAACATCTCTCGGAGCAGGTGCAAGATTTACTATTGGATCTATTAATGGAACTGATACTTTGTACTTAACGAATGTTCAAGGTGAAAGAGGTGCAGGTAAAGCATTCCAAGTAGGTGCTGCTTTAAGTTACTATAATGATTCTGGAGATATTGTTTCTTTGGGTTCTACTACTATTACAGATAGAACTAGTGGCGGAGATAATTTATTCTCTGGAAATTATATTTCCGTCAGTCAATTTGATCATGGAATGTACTCTGGAACTGATAGAGTTGTACTTTCAGATATTGAACCAAATTCTGCAACATCTGCATTAAATTCTCCTTTAACAATAGATGAAGTTTCAACAATAAGCATTGCTAATACCTCCGGTTTTGATATTTTTGAAGGACAGAATGTAAGTGCTAGCTATCCTGGATATGTTTCAGTTGGGGATGAAATAATTGAATACAATGGCGTAGGATCTGGCACATTATCAATTTCTGGATCTGGTAGAGCAAAAGATAACACTATATCTCAACCGCATGAAATTGGTACACAAGTTTACAAATATGAACTTAGTGGTGTATCAATGAGAAGAATTAATAATGTAGAGAGTGCTGTAAGTCTTTTGGAAAATAGTATTGATGGTTATCATGTTGAGATTGATATGTCTACTAATGGAAATGATAGAAGTTCTGATGGAAGTACATCTGGAGCACCAAGACTTGCATTTGAGTCTACCGAATCCGTTGGTGGAAACTCATGTAAATCTACCAAGAATATTCAATTCAATGAGATAGTTCCATATTATGAGGTTATAACCCCATCTTCTTCCACAAGCGTTAGTGCATCTGTAAGAACTATTACTGGAAGAAGTGTTGATGGTTCGGAGATACCATTTATTGATAATGGATTTGAAGCAGTCCAATTGAATCAGACAAATAAATTAAATTCTGTTAGAATGGTTGCATCAAAAGTTAATGAAACTGCTAGATTATCATCTCTCCCAAGAAATAAATCTTTAACAACAGCAATTAGATTAACAACCAAAGATAGCAATTTGTCTCCTATCATCTTCACAGAAGAATCTACAACAGAATTCAGATTAGATAGATTAAACAGACCAGTAACAAATTATGTTACTGACAATCGCTCAAATTCATTCAATTTTGACCCCCATTCGGCGGTTTATGTTTCAAATACTGTCAATCTCACTCAACCAGCAACGTCTCTCAAGGTAATACTTGCAGCATATAGACATGAAAGTGCTGATATTAGAGTTCTTTACAATTTAATCAGAGAGGATTCTAGCGAAGTGGAACAAGAGTTTGAATTATTCCCAGGTTATGATAATTTAACTTTAACTGCAGATGGACTCCAAGTTGTCAATCCAGCAAATAATAGTGGAAGACCAGACACATTTATTCCAGCAAGTTTGGATGACCAATATCTAGAGTATGAATTTACTGCAAATAATTTAGACTTATTTACTGGATATTCAATCAAGATTGTAATGTCTGGAACTAACCAAGCATATGCTCCAAGAATCAAAGACCTTAGAACTATTTCACTGATATGATTAGAGTAGAAGGGCACAAAAGTCTTTATAGAGATGAAATAAGTGGTGCCATAATAAATTGTGACACCACTGCTTATAATAACTATGTGAATTCTATCAAACAAAGAGAGATTCAAAAGAGTGAATTGGACCAAATGAAAAGTGATATTGATGAGATTAAATCTTTACTTAAACAATTTTTGGAGAAAAATGACGTATAGGTATTTGTCGTAATATAAATACCTTTAGAAAACGCATATGCTCATCTGAATAATGGCTGTATTTGTATCCAATATAGTAATCGAGCAAGGTTTTGATTTTGAGACTACTTTTGAGTTGGAAGATACTACTTCTGGTGATTATTTGGATTTGACAGGATATAGTGTTGAAGCACAACTTAGAAAAACCTACACAAGTTCCACTTCAGTATCCTTTGGTTCAACCGTTGTATTACCTGCAAATAGCGGGAAAGTTAAAATTTCTTTAGCTTCTACAGAAACCTCTTCATTGAAACCTGGAAGATATGTTTATGATATAAAATTGACCACCGTTTCTGGGACGTTGACAAAAGCTGTAGAAGGTGCCGCACTTATAAGAGCGGGAGTAACTAGGTAATGGCAATACGCGCACTTACGGTCAACCAATCTCCTATTAAGGCTAGGGTTGGACCACAAAATGCAACTAGAATATTAACTAACGCTACATCACCACCAACAAAATTAATCAGTCTAGATGATGTTGATAATACGTTTCAATCTGATGGATTAATACTTGTATGGGATCTGCCATCAAGGCAGTTTTTAATGACAAGTGTTATTGATTCTGCATCAACAACTATAGAAGGAATTGCATATTTTACAAACACTGAAAATTCTTTCGACTCTACAAGTGGAGCATAAATTGTCAGTGGTGGCGTCGGAATTTCT
>Ga0255751_10001353_pt1 | contig 23325 bp, 55 predicted proteins | sample 071ome_20_FD_179951 | JGI IMG/M metagenome (GOLD analysis project Ga0255751, IMG submission 179951) | Coastal salt marsh microbial communities from the Groves Creek Marsh, Skidaway Island, Georgia - 071412BT metaG (version 2) | ecosystem: Environmental > Aquatic > Marine > Intertidal zone >... | reverse complement strand
AGAAAATAAAGGACCAGATGCAAGTGTTATAGAATTACTACAAATGTCTATTACAGGAATAGTTGGTATTGTTGCAGGATATATTTCTGGCGACAAAAAGAAAAAAGACTGCGACTGTTAATATGCAACCCGGAATGTCAAAACTTCAAAAAATTAAAATAATAGTTGCAAGAATGGTTGCAGTATTTGTAGCTAATGGACTAGCAGTAATTGGTGCAGGAAGTCTTATAGGAGTAGATACTATAAGCTCTATACTACTTGCTGGCTCATTAGGAGTAATAAAAGTATCAGAATCTCTAGCAAGAGCCTATATCGATGATGGAAAAATAACATTAGACGAAATAAATGAATCTTTTGCTATAATGGAGAAAAAGAAGTAATATGTGTGTAAAAACAATAAACGATAAAGGTACAGCAATTCAACTGTGTAATCATAAATATGGTTCAGACTACTGTAGTGAGTGGAAAGAAATCTAATGCCAGATTCAAACAATAACGGTAACGGATTAACACAGAAGGAAATGCTAATGATGGTTTTAGAGGGACAAGAGAAAATAAATGAGCGTATTGACCAGCTCCACGAAAAGGTCAATTCAAAAATGTCTAGACAGGAGTTTTCCGGCTACTTTGTCGCAATATCAGCGCTAGTAGTCTTAGTCAATCAATTAATGTAGTCAATTACCCAAGGGGGTGTTCAATGACGGAAATTATATTAACCATAACAGTATCAATCATATCTATGGGAGTACTGATTTGGGTTGCAATATTAAGTAATAAGTTTTTTAAGTATTTTAAAGAGATAGCACAGGAGATTATAGATGAGCGAAAACAATCCTAAGAAACACAGAAAGCGTATTAGTCGCTGTGTAGAGTGTAAAGAGCCTTTAAGACATATACAGAATAATCAATGGATGTGTCAACAATCGCCTAGTAAGTGTAAATTTTCAACAAAAGTAATGTATTTAAACAATCCTGCTGAAGAAGAAGAATGACTTGGCTATCAATATTATCTGTGGTATTGCTTTACTATGTTGCTTATATTATATGGCAAAGTTGATGCAAGAATGAGTAGTCAAGAATGTCCAGTATGCAGATATACATTATTAGAGAAAAGAGCAGGTTTTTACTGCTACAACTACAAATGTCCAGCATATGGTCAAAAAGCAATAACTTGCTGTGAAGGCGAACTCTGCTAACCATACAAGAACAAAAACCTTCGCTATAAATATCTCTTACTAGCCTTATAGAGCCAATATAAGCAGTAGTAATACCAAATAAGCTAAAACCCTCCAGGGGGAAACCCTCCGGGGTGGCGCGGCCGTACTCTCCCACCGGTACCTGTTAAGGAAACCTTAATAAAATCGGGGTCTTGAAAAAAATTTTTATATTTTAGATAGGGTAGGGGATAGGTCCAAACAATTTTGTCAATTTTGAGTGACATGTGACCCAACATTCAATTTTCATTAATTTTGTGGGGGAAGCTTAACCATCCGCATATTTCACTACAAAGGTAATCGGACCATCATCATTCTCATCTACAAGGTCTGGATTCTTTTTACCCCACTTCTTCGGATGTGAACGCTCCAAGAACCACGCTGAGGCCTGCCACACACCATTATCCGCCGCTCTACGAATATTCATGATATGAGCGCCTTCTGACTCGGCACGAGCCTTTTTTACTACCTCTGAAAACTCTAAAAACCTCTCATCTCCGTCTTCCGCGGCTTTCATCCACTTATAGTAAGTAGCAGGAGAAATCCCTGCCATAGTAGCTGCATCCTCTTGATAGAAGCCTAATTTAAGCCATTTAACTAGGTCATCTACTGTTTCTTGGTTAAATTTGGTAGGACGGCCCCCGGAGGCTGGTAAAGGAACTTCAGAGACTGGTTTGGCCATATCGACCGGTTCCCCAGCGGGCAGTTGTTTCTTATAATCTATATCCATAGTCAAATGATACCATGCAATGTCACATTACATTGATTTTCATTAAAATTTGTGCGAGGTGCTTAATAATTAATATTTAAACACTTTTGTGATAATTTACCCGCCCCTCCCCTTTGTGTTATCCAAGTCTCACCCGAGCGGCTATCCAAGCCGTTCATTTTACTCGGGTCAAAATTTGCAACTTGATTTCAAAAAATATTTTTTTATTTATTACAAAACGAATTTAGTCCGAATATAATTAACTTATGTTAAACACAAACAAAGGAGAAGAAATGAAATTAATGAATAATAGTGAAGCGTTGTCAGCTCTATCTGAGCACTACCTAAACAATGACGGGTTGCTCTACTTTGACGGTGCGAACTGGTACATTCAAACTGGAGTAGATAGCGTTGTAGTTTATTCAACTGGAGACAGATTGAATATTACTAAATTCTACATGGTTGGAGACCAAGCATACAATTACATTAAGAATAATTCTGTAAAGTCTATGGAAAAATTCTTAGATTGTATTCGCCACTATCGTGACGCTGTGCAAGGAGTTTCATAATGGAACTCCTTCAAGCTCTTATATTAACTATTGTGGTTGTAGGGTTTTTCTTAGGTGGAAAGCTCTCGCCACTCTGGGTTATTAAATCATATAGAACATTTTGTAAATCAATAGCACTAGTAAAAGGAGAAGAATAAAAATGACATTAGAAATACAAGGAGAACAAAAAGCTGTAGAGTATGCGGTAAAAAGATTTAAGAACGCATTCTATAATCATCACATTGATGATAGAACAGCTAGAGAAGTAGAAGTACAGCTTAATAGATTAACTGAAACAATCTACACTATATCCAATCAGAAGACAGAGCTCTACAAGAGCTGGAAATAATACCAAGCAGAAAGCCCCTTAGTTTCCCCGAGGGGCTTTTCTGTTATCCAAGTGCCACACACATATGGACTTCACATCCCAGTTTAATCCAATTATTCTCATTATCCAATCGTGACCGGTGGCGTCAGCCACGAGCTTGCGAGCTTGCCGGTCGATTTTGTCAAGTTTATTTCCAAATTTTTTTTTGAACGGGAAGAAATTTGATACACATTTTCAAGAGTTTGTCAAGGACCTTTTTTGATTTATATTTTTAGATGTGATTTATAAGAAGAATAATATTAATCTACTTATAGAAGGTTTCCACACGGGAGACCGATACACGAGGAGATGAAAATGAGAGTAGACTTAGACCCTAAGACAAACTCAAGACGAGTTGAAACAATGGTTGCAATTCATAAAGGTAGAGGAAGATATAGAGTATTGGTCAAAGCATGGAGTACAGACTTCAGCACTGAACAAAACTATATAACTAAATCTACATTTAGCAAAGACGAAGTATTAGATTATTTCAATATGCAAATGTATGCACCATTTATGAGAGTATCCCAAAAAACTAACGAGACTGTATAGGTCTCGTTAGAGGAGGTTAGACACATGAATAAAAATAGAGGTAGCAAAGACATCATTACTTCGGCAAGAAGTGAGATACAAGGAGATGAATTTTTAAACTTAACAGGTTTTAAATCATCTCATGATTGTAACGGGTGTCATATAAACATAACTGATAAGGTTGCTAAGTTTGGTCATTACAAAGGTGAAAGCTATCTTCAGAAGTCAGATAGAAGAAAAAGATTATTAGATACTTTAGAAAAAGAAAGAATGCTATCTACCGAATGGAGACAGATTAATAACCAATCAGTAAGTTTATTGAGTAAATATTATTTCAAGGTCTTACTAGATTATAAAACTTTAGACGCTGAGATTAAGTCAGAAGTGCTTAACTACGGCTGATTAGAATTCACAAAGACGGGAGATTGTGAAAAATAATTCACATAGTCTCCCGTTTGTGATATCCAAAATTGACCCGCGCAGGGAGCCTGGCGGGCCGTCCACTCTGTGGACGGTGCGATTCAGATTGCTCTTTTACAAGTGTCACCCAGGCTGCTTTGCAGCCGAGCAGCGCGAGGTTTACCTGGGTCGAAATTGTCAAGTCTTTTTACAAATTTTTTTATTTTTAATTTGACAAAATTTCAATCCGAAAATTCTGCGCCTAAGACGCGCCTAAGACGCGCATACTACATTTTTATATACAATGCAAATCTAAAAACAGAAATCTAAAAATGGTTCTTTAGATATCGGGCAAAGTATGTTTATTATTCTTATATGAAGAACACACAGATAACAGAAAACTCTAGGGGGGTTCACTCCTTAGAGGGCATCCACAGAGGTGGGGGACGCTACAAAATTATAATACAAGCCACCTCAAAAACTACTGGAGTAGAACAAGTTTATATAACTAGAACTACATACAGTAAAAAAGAAGCTTCCACGCTCATAGCAGAAGGAAGATTCGGGCAACTCATGGCTAACTGCCAAAAGTGGGAAGGATAAAATGACTGTTCAAGAACTTAATAGCATAATTGAACCCCTAAGAGAAATTAAAGGGGTTCAAGTTAAAATTCATCTAGCAGATGATAGGGTAAGACTAGGTTGGAAGATAGACCTAGAAAAATGCAGACTCTCTTTAGCTAAGCATAGGCCACGCTCTTTAGATACACATCTAGGAAGAAAGAACTGGTTTTATACTGGGGAAAGAACATACCTAGATAATGAAAGTTTAAAGGGGGCAGAACTTTCAATAAGTTTTGCTTAGCTACGGCAGATTCGGATTCACAATCTCCTTTGCTTGTGAAAAACCCTCCGAGAAATCGGGGGGTTTTTTTTATGTCTATTTTCCAAACGGGACCCCGGCGGGACCTGCCGGGCCATCCCCTCCGGGATGGGGTCCGATTTCTGATGTCTTATTGCAAACAAAAAATTATCCGATTTTTTCAAATAAAGCTTGCATAACAACGCAAAGTATGGTCTAATTAAGTGTTACTTATTTAGGAGATAAAAAATGAACAAATACGAAAGAACTTACAACTGGACTATCAATGAGCTAAACACAACTATTGATACTTATCCAATTGACCAAAATATTAAAGATTGGCTTAAAATGCTTAGGGAGAGCATGGAATACAATCTAAACAAAGACTTATAATCTCCTTTCGTGTGTGCAAGTTAGCCCTCTTCGGAGGGCTTTCTTGTAATCCAAACGGGACCCGCCCCGGAGGGGGCATCCTGCTATCCAGCAGGACGGGTCAAATTTGTCAAGTTATTTTCAAAAAAATTTTTAATCCGATTTGACATTGGTCAAAAAATATGGTGCGAAATCTTAGTCACAATTTACGCCTAAGAAAAAAAAGCAAAAAAAAAGCTGGGCACCCGAAGGTGCCCGAACTTTTAGACATCATCTCTTTTTCTGAGATTTCCGTCTCTATCTATATAGTGAGTTTCCCCACCTGCCCCATTTTCATAATAGGCTCTTTGCTCAAGAGACCACCCGTCATCAACGGGGGTCTCATCATAGAAACCGTTATATCTATCTTCTGCCTCTTGGAATTTTGCGTCTGCAATTCCTTCGGCGTAGCAATCGTTATGTGCCCAGAAATCATCAATTTTGATAATTTCGTGTTGGTCATAATCGGCTCTACAAATATCGCATATTTTTTTACCCATAATATTCGTACCAACTTTCTTGCTCTTCAGTGTGCTTACAATCTGGACAAGTCCAACCAACATAAGTTGTTTCAGTGCCGACAACATGGTCGCCATTAAAAACATCTTTGTGCTGTGCTGGCGCGTCCACTAATTCTCTAACTTGAATGTGATAGCACTCAACATCTTCGGCTTTGTTCCAGATTTCCAGACTGCCTGTTTCGTGTTCGTAGTGCATGCAGTCATACGGCATACAGCAAACAGAACGCTGATACGCTGCGTCTGCCTCTGCTTTATGGTCGCGCACATAAACATCATTTGCAGTTGGTCTTGGATATTCAAGAAGATACCCACGAATTAAATTCCAAAACTTAGAACGCTTTGTAACTAATTTCATATCGTTCATCTTGATAATATCTCTGGCTAGAAAAATAGATTTTCTGGTCAATGGGAAATTATGCACCCACTCACTCTTTAAAGTTGCACCAGAAATCAAGCCCAAATCTCTGAGCTTGAATGTGCCGTCTTCTAAAATGTGTTCCAACTTTCTAGCTGTATTAACTCTTCTAGCGAAATCGTGTGAGGTGATTAAACCCCACACGAAACGCCAATTAATCTTGGCCATCTCTAGTAGTCCTTTCTAACACCATTAGCAAACAAGATGTCAAACCTGCCCGCGTCATAGATGTCTTCTGCATTTTTTTTGTTGTAAGTGTTTTTGGTTGTGTATTTCTGTTCAATTCCAGAAGTCTTTGATATCGCAAACACTCGAAAACGATACCAACCACCCCCGACATGAAAGACTTCAAGAGCTTTCACGCCTCTGGAATTATCAGCGATTTCTTTCCTCATAGGCATGAGGATAGTGTCAAAAATGGCATCTGTCAAATCCAATGCTGACCCCTGGCAGGGACCTGCTGGGGCATCCCCCTCCGGAGGGGGTCCGATTTCCATTATGGTGTTAAAAGGTTCTTGACTTCTGGCGTGTGATGCTCTAAAATATTGCATATGAAAACTAAAGAAAAAATAACTAAATTAATTGATGACCTTCACAATAAGGTTGACAATTTCTATAACTCCGATGAATGGGCGAAGTATTTACAATTTGCCCTTAAGTTCAGAAATCGTAGCGAGTTTAATAAACTCTTAATATGGTTTTACGGGGGAGAAGATACCGTTTATGTAATGGGTTATAAACAGTGGATACAGAAAATGAATCGAATCGTGGTAGCTTGTACAGTTTGCCGAGCTGTAGCCAATAAAGACTGCAGATGTGAAGAACGCCATGCGCCCGTTAGAATTCCACAGCTTGCACCTATGACATATAATAAAATCGAAGAAGACGAAGACGGAGAAGAAAAAGTTCAAAAGAAATTATTCTTCCGTGAAGTCTATGTTTTCAAGATGGAAGACACGGAGCAAATAGACGATAAACCAGTAATTGAAATGGAAGAAATAGTTCATCATCTTAATTTTGAAGTAGATGCAGACTTAGAAAATGCACTTACTAAAATTATTAATGATAATGAATTTACCTATAGACTGGACACATGGGACAACGATAAATTAAATGGATGGTGTGACTATCACCGTAAAGAAATTGTTGTTCACAGTGAACGACCACAAGCCCAAAGAATTAAAACTTTAATTCATGAGATAGGCCACATGTTCGCCCACGATTCCGAGATGCTAGGAAATCCACAAGACCCACGAGCGCTGAGAGAGACAGAGGCCGAGTCAATCGCCTATGTTGTTGGTCAGTTCTTAGGAATGGACACTTCCAATTATTCAATAGGGTATGTGACAGGCTGGAGTAGTAACGAAGATTTTATTTTAAAAGCTTCAATTGAAACTGTAACCAAAACAGCCATGAAAATAATCGACCTACTAGAGGAGGCGAGGGGGTGAGATGCTGACACTGCTTATAAAAATAATCTTTAATAGATTTTAGAGACTGGGGGGCAACTGCCCCCCTTCTTATATTCCAAGTGGGACGCCGCGGAGCGGGCCCCCGTCCCGGAGGGTCCCACTGGTATTCTGGTCACCAAAAGGTTCTTGACAAGATTTGACTTATGTTTTAAAATGGTGCTATGAATGATGAAATATACATAAAAAAAATAAAAGAGCTTGTTCAAGTTATAAAAGAAAAAGACAGAGTCATTGACATCTTGTGGGAGTACACAGATGATTTTGATTTTGCAGAAATTCAAAGAAAACTAGAGGAGGAAGAATGAAAAAAACATTCGATGAACAATTAGCGGAATTGTTACTGGACTGGGACGCTAGCCAAAATGCAAAGTGTCCTTCTTGTGACACTCCACTTTCTACAGATAGCGGTAGAGACCAAATGCACGAAATGGCGAGAGAAGACTGGGAGAAAGACGGATATCTCTCAGCAGTAGTTTTAACTTGCCCGACTGCTTATGACCATGAAATGTACTGCTTTACAGGTGAGTACGCATCAAATGACTATGAAGAGAATTGTGGACTCGATGATGGAGTCAGTGACCACAGAGGAATGAGTCTTCCAAAAGTATGTCATGAAACAAACACTTGGTTTGATGTTGTTGATTACAGATTTTCTGGAGAAGACAAAAAACCAGTTTGTGCTGACGATGGCGTTCTGAGGTTGGAGTAATCCAACCCAGACCCGCGGAGCGCACCCTCCGGGAACTTCCTTCCAGGAAGGGTCCTGTTTCTGTTCTCTTATTACGAATCTAATTTTTTCCCGATTTTTTTCTAAAAGCTTGACAGCCACAGCGCCATGCTGTAAGCTATTGAGTATGAATAGATTACAAAGAAGAGCGCAAAAAAGTAAGAAAAAAGCTAGGTATAGGGGTATCTCCAAAAAGCAGGTATTACTACCAACTAGTTGGAGGTAAAAATGAATAAGAAAATTAAAGGTGGGGTTGCTTATAACCTTTCTGAAGATACAGTAATGATTACTGAGGGCCCATGGGCAGGTAGAACCATTACTTTATCAGTAGAAGTACTGGAGGAAGAATAATGAAGAAATTAAGTGAATACACTAAAAAAGAAGTAGAAAAGATGACTTATATTGAAATGGGTCAGATAACTAGAGAATATTTAGATTCTCAAAAAAGAATCATAATGGCAAGGTTAATGGATAACTTTAAGCTAGAGGAAAAGGTAGCTAAAAATGTTGTTGGGTTATAAAGAATGGATATGGGATGAATCAGAAATTTTTGATTCTGAACATTGTGGATTATGTAATCAAGAACTATATCCATGTGACTTAGCTTATCAAGAGTATGCAGATTTTCAATACGGAGAATTGCTATTTGAACTATCTCAAGTTTTACACGATGATAAAGATTGGGATTATGGATTCGCAATGGGTAATGTTGGTTGGATGAACTCCTTTGGTTATAGTGAAGTAGAAGAAGTTAATCAATACTTTTTAAAGAAAATGGTATTTGAAACGATTAATGATTCTAATATCACTGCTAAGTTAGATTTTACTCATGTAGATAACGGGGTAATAGTCTTAACTAGAAGTCACCATGACAGGCCAATGGGAGAAACTCTATATATCTTTCAAGTAGCAGATTGGATTGAAAGTGGTATCGATGATACAACAATTCAGATATGCGAAGAAAAGTTGTATGAGTTAGGATTAAAAGACAGGCCAAAGATTTACAAGGCTATCAAAGAAATAAGTTAAATTTAATAACGGGTAGGTTTTTAAGCATTTTCCCTACCCGTTTTCCAACTATGACCGCAGCGCGGCCCCTCCGGGGATTCCCTCTGGGAAGGTGGGGATTTAAAAATAATTATCCAAAATTATAAAACAATGCTTGACAATCTAAAACTCTAAATATAAAATACCTGTATGAAAAAAATTATGAAAGGAAAAATATGCCTATACAAATGATTGTGTATATGTTCATATTCGCTTATGGTGTTTTGAGCATATTTGGTACATTAGCTTATCTTTGGATGAAAGCCGAAGATTATTTTATGGAAAGGGGCGATAATGCTTAGCCCAATTAAATTAGAAACTTTACAAATAGACACAGGGAAACCATTTGTTATTGTTGAGTTATGCGATAAGACAAAAGATAATGAAGATATAAAAATCTTCTTAACTAGAGCCGATATGGAATGCTTAACAAAGTATTTTGCATTTGCCGAAAAAGTATTATCTTATGATGAAATGGATGTGGAATAATGTGTATGGATAGAGGATACTATGAGCCACGAAATGATGTTGCTGTAAAAGTAGTAGAAGAAATGGTCAAAAAGAAAGATTATGACCTTATGGTTTATTACTTAAAAATGGCTTATCAAGATGACCAGCATACTTACATGAATGACTTGTATTGGGTTTTACAAAATAGATTTGAAGATGTAAACCTAGATGCTGTTAAAGACCATGTAAAAGAAATGCTAGCCATTGATGATGAAGATGAAGAATTATTTGAAGGGATGTTAAATGGATAAAGTATTTACAGTATTCGTATCATTCCACGCAAAAGATTGGGATGACGCTGAAGACTTTGTTTACAGTATGACAGCCAAAGATTGGATGGAACATTTAGAAGAGGAAGAAGAATGAAGATACATAATATGGAAACGGGCGAAACTGTAGAAACTACACCCGAAGAATTTATGAAACATATTCAACCGAATATTGATGAATGGAAAAAGTTACAAGAAAAGTTTGCGAGGTATGAAGAAGAATGAGAGAAATTAAAGACGCCCATGATTTAGCAAAGGTTTGGTCTGACGGAAGTCTTATCAATGAGAAAGCTTTAGATGACCCAGCTGTGTTAAAAAAACTGGAACAGATTTTCAAAGGTACGCCTTATGAAATAACCGAGGAGGAGTAATCCAACTCGGACCCCGCAGCGCGGGTACTCCGTCCCGGAGGGTCCCGTTGTGAATAAAAAAAAACAAGAGTTCCGAAGTCTGCAATTAGTTGTTACGGGCTATCCAGTTATGAGCTGGCTACTTTTTCTCTTGTTCTTTTCCTTATTCTATTAACAGTGAATATTCAACCCCCGTGAATTAGGTTTAGTAACTTACCGATTAGCGTTTCCTTACCCCTACCAATCGTTCAAGGTTCTCTCTAGTAAGTGAGGGCTTTATAAGTAAACTACCTACAAGTCTGAGACAATAAGCTTCGTATGTGTCCCGTTTCGTTATCACACTTTGAGTACTCTGGGCGAGAGGCTTACTAGTTCTATCTTATAGATAGCTAGTAACTTACAGGATTATGTTTGGTTTCTCTATTTTGTCTGCAGACTTTCCTCAGCCTCCTATAAGCTACTAGCTACCTATGTTAATACCAAGTTAGTTGCGTGGGGTATTAATTTCCTCGCTTTCACTTCATAGATAGCTTGTAACACACAAGTAGAAGTCGGAAATTGAGTTACTACCTATGTGCTACAAGCTACCTACTGTAGGCGGGCGAAACTGGAAAGAAATCTGTTCATATCGCCTTTCCCCCGAAGGGTTCCAACCTTTTACGAACCTACTGTGGATAGCTATTTAAATCTTCTCAGAGGATTTCGATTGGTGTTAGGGTTGCAACAAGAGATTTCTCTCACCACTCTGCGCAGGTAGTTTCGATAAGCTCACTATGAACAGGGTAGGTAGTTGGTACAGGGACAGAGCCAATGGGTGTCATCTGTGCTGACTACGAACCTAAGCAGGAAGTTTCTTTTGCGATACTGTGGACACTTTACGAGCCACCTCTCAAATTCCTCTGAGAAGATTTTTTTTATTCTTCTGTCAAAAAGCCAATACAATAATTAAAGCATACTTGTGCAACTTAACCAAAACTATTTTTTGCCTAATTTGATTTTGAGTTGCAATCATATTTTAAAATGGTATAATCTTGCGTCCTTGAAATCCAAGCAGGACCCAGCAGAGCTGGGACGCCCTCCGGGACGGTGCCGTTTCTTTTTATCTATTACAAAACAAAATTAATCCGAAAATGGTTCTTGCAATTTTTAGATTTATGTTTTAAGATTATTATATGAAAATGAAAGAATATTATATACACTTTAATTTCAATGTAAGAGTTGAAGTTGAAGATATAGATGATATAAAAGATGAAATAGTTGAGTGGTGGGTTAGCACAACTGAACTACCCGACTATGAAATACTAGAGAAAGAAGAGGTATAAGATGAGCCATTTTGCAGTACTGTGTATAGTACCTAAAGATGAGATAGTTGAAAATCCATTAGCCAACAGAAATGAAGGTGATGATGAATGGAAGAACGCATACGATAATCAATTTGATAGCTATACGCTAGAGGAAATGCTAGCACCTTATAGTGAAACTGATGAAGAGTATATGTCTATAGAATATGCTGAAGATGATTTCCTTAACGAAGTCTTAGAAGCATATAAGAAACAAGATAGAGCTAAACTCACAACTTTGTTTGATGAACCATTACAAAGAATGAGACGCTGGAAGGAAACTTCAACAAGTTATAATGAAGAAACTAAAGAGTTTGAAAAACCAACACCAGCAGAAATTGACGAAGAAATGAAAGACCACATAGAGCTAGTTAATAGAATTATTAGTCTGGACTTTGATATGGGTAATTCTGACGATAGACAACAACTCATTGATTTGTTTGGTGGTGGATATGAAACCATATTTGAAAATGGTTCTTTTCATGAAGTACACAAATACAACCCTAATGCCAAATGGGATTGGTGGGTAGTTGGTGGACGCTGGCGAAATGTTGGTGATAACGGCATAATTTACAATCTTAAAGAATGTATTGAAATGAAAGAAGTACCAATGTACAACACATTAAGCTGGTTTCAACTTCCTCATTGTGAGAGCAAAGAAGAACTTGAAGCAAAGCTAAGAGAACCTAAAGCCATTACAAAGGACTTTAAGAAAGATAAAGACGGCAAATACATTGAAGGTGAGGACGGAAAGTATATTCCAGAAAGCTATTACACCGAAGAAGAGTTATTTGCAAAAGTACAAATTAGAAAGCAAGAGTTCTTTTCTTACCTATTCCCAGAAGAAGGTTGGGTAGAGAAGGGCGAAATGGGTTGGTTTGGAATGTCATCATTGGACGGCATACCTCACGAAGAAAGAGAAGAAAAAATCAACGACTTTCATGATTTCAACGATATGCTACTCAAAAAATATATTGATGATGATAAATACATTGGTGTAGTTGTAGACTGTCATATCTAAAGAATAAAGGATATAAGGGCGGGTTTTTATAATTTTCTTCCTGCCCGATATCCAAGTTAGACCGCGGAGCGGACCCCCTGGGGGCATCCTTCCAGGATGGGTGGTTTTTTGTTTCTCTATTAGCAACTTCTATTAGTGCGATTTATTAGTGCGAATATTTAATGCGATTTTTTAGATATGGTTGTTGACAAGAAAACTTTTAGACATTATGCTGGTGGTATATTTGTTAGAAAATTAGGAGGAAACAAATGGAACTAAGAACAATTGGTAGCTGTGGTGTTGACTCGGGACAGCTTTTTATAGCTGACCCATGTTACATCAAGTACGCTGAACATGGTAACGGTGAATGGAACATGGAGTGGGAAGAAGCAGAGGACGGTAGAAGAATCTACAAAACTCTACCCGACCCAACTCTTGACGGTAACACTGTTAACTTTTACTCTAAAGTTTGTGAAGCAAATGGAGCGAGTAAACATGGTTATGCTGAAGTCGAGCTTGGAGTTGTGATGGGAACAACTTATGGCGATGGCGAATACGCTGTTCAAGGAATTTTTGATGAAGACGGAGAGATACAAGGTATCTTTATGGACTTCACTGGACAGTTAAGCGCTGAGTTCGACAGAAGTTACGCTGAGGAGGGCTGGTAAATGTGTAGCGGATTATACGAAAAAGACAGCTTAGAAATCGATTTCGATTTAGACAAAAGAGCACAGTTCTTCTCCTCTAAGGAGGAGAGGATTGTGGTCGATGAAGTTTGGGAAGACACTGACACTAGATATGTCGTGACGCATACTGACAATCCGAAGTATGCTGCAGTACCAAACGATAACTATTGCAAGTTAATGGATGTTCGAGGATACACAGTAATAGATATGTATTACGAGAATGTTTACTTAACAGGCAGCGCAAAGGATAAACTTGAGGAAACAATTGTGGATTCAAGCTTTCCAGTCGTTGTTTTGCGAGGGCCTAAAGGCGACATTATGCACTGGACAATCCAAATGGACCCGGAGGGTAATGGAAGTGGCTACATAGGCCAACACTATCTCGATGCTGAAAGAGTTCAAGCATCATGACTCATACCACAAGGGAGGTTGGCTTTCTGCCTCCCAAGTGGCACCCTCCGGGAGGGACATTGACATGGTTTACATTGCAGTGCCATTACGCGGTCATTTTAATCCGAAATTAATCCGAATTTTTAGATTTATGATTTGACATGAAAACGGCAAGATAGTACAATTTATATTAATTACAAGAGGAGAAATATGTTAGACGATATTATTGCAGACGCTAAAACAGAGCTGCTTGAGGAGCTTGAAGGCGAAGACATTCACGCTTCCAGGGCAGATGATTTAGTAAATGAAATTGCAGATTCATTTGTCCCTGTGTACAATGGGGATTTAATTGATGTAGCTGCAGACAGCGGCACTTGGTGGGAGTCAGTATGGCTTCACGACAGCGGCATGGGTGGCGATGAGTCACCTCTCAATATGGTAAGGGGTAATATCTACCAGTTACTGGTTGAGGAACTCAGTGTCGTGCTGTGGGCTGAGCGAGAAAAAAATAAAGAGGAGGAGTAATGGCGGTATTGTACAACGATTGGGATATGGTATATAAATTATGGTGTCCACACTGTAATCAACCTTTAGAGTTAGGACACATGAATTGGACTGCAATATTGTGTGAGTTTTGTAATAAACAAATAGACAATAAGGAGGGAATGTATGTCAAAAATTAATTTTTATAATAAACCTGTACCAGAGAACCCCCCAGAAAAGCTGCAAGTTGCAGCAAAGGGAAGTAAGTATGATGCTGCAATTGAGACTGCAGTGGCAAACCCTGGCGTATGGTATAAAGTAGCATCTGGGCCTAACAGTAACAGAAGCAGCATGTACAGCATTGCTTCTGCCATCAGAGGCGGCCGCCTGGGCAATATTCCCGATGGTTCCCGCATAGAGGTGATGGTAAGGCGCGTGGATGATGATGTTAATTTATATATTAGGGGGTTATAATGGAGATAATGATAATCTTTATCCTGGTGTATACAGGTTGGAAATGGGCACTGGGAGAAGTTTAAGGTTTCGCCCGGTGGCCTCCTTTCGCCCGTTGACCTTTGTGGCTTTGGCAGCAAAGGCTAACCCAGCAAGCTTGGCTCCACGGAGTGAGGGAATTTTTTCCACCGGGCATCTTTCCAAGGCGGGTTTCCAAGTCTGACCTCCCAGGAGGGTCCCACATGGGAGTGACATTCAATCACATTACACTGCGGACTGACAGTCCATTACGCATCCTCATTTAATCCGAATTTTCAATCCGATTTTTTTGTAAAGTGATACTCCAATAGCGACAAGAGATTTCCAATCTCGACCCCGTATCCAGAATTATTTTAGTGCAAACAAAAAGGCCCCCCGGAGGGAGCCCATTTGCGACCCATTACCTACACTAGAGATGAGGCAATAAATTTAAATACTGGTATATATGCTAGTAAGGAATGTTTACTTTGTCAAGTGTATATAGTATGTTTATTTAGAAACCGCAATATCCTTCGCATTCTTCTTCATAAACTTTTTGGTCTTGTTTTTCATTAAAATTAACTTTATCTAGCGGCAAACCGTGCCAGCTGATATATGATTTTACTCCTGTCATTGATTTGTCTCGTATAAAATAATCAAACTCAACTGCTTCAGCAAATTGTTTTGGCTTTGTTTCTTTCATTATTTTCCAATCTTCATCTTTACGATATGGACAAACTATGCAAGCAGAACGAGGTGGATTTTTATTAAATTCATTCTCCCAGTATTCTATGCAGTCTTCTCTTGTTATGTTATTAAAGACTAATGGATAGCAATGTATGCCCCATTCTTTTTCTGGATAAGCCATTCTAGTTTGTTCATCTTTACTTATACCCATAACTATTTCAATAGATGTATATCGAAGTCTTTGTCTGTCTAAAATTCTTCGTATTTCTTGATGTATAGGAGTAATTTTGTAGTCTTTTGTACATTGACGCATACCTATCCCCATTTTTCCATCTTTTTTTCTGATATGAAACGGTATTTTTATATATCCATCAAATCTATCATTAAGTATGTCATTGGTTATATGGCCATAAGATACTTTATGTATTGGAATTGGTGATATTTCTTCTAAAAACTCAAGATGTTCATATACTTCTGGTGGCTCATTGCCTGTATCTGAAAATATTGCGACATCAGCTGGCTTAATTTTACCATTCTTCATCATGAGAAGCAAGGCAGAACTTTGTACACCAGCTCCTAGAGATAAAACACGAAGAGTTGGCTCATCTTTATGATAAGTTCCTTTGGTTAATCTTTCTTCTTGTAAATATTTCATATCCCAGCGGGGTAGGTGGTCAATGAGGACAAACTTTGGCTTTCGCCCCTAACTTTCTTAATAAGCTCATGCAACCTACCCCAATATAATTTTAAGGTAAGATTGCAAGTCTTATGGTTTATTCTGTATCTTTAACGCCACTAATTTCTAAATTAAAACTAGGGTGCATATACTTTATATCTTTTTCTGCTAATTTAATAGCTTCTTCTTCTGTTTGTGTAAAATAAGTTTTTTTACCTAACAAGAACACAGTATGTTTATTCATCTTTCTCCTCATCTATAATTATGGAATAAAAGTAATTAAGATATTGATTTCTCTTTTCTACTGGTATCCATATGTTTATCATTACAGCTGCGTGCTGTAAAAATCTTTTAATTTTTCTATTTGCAGCACCTTCGTTCATAATTAATCTTCCAATTCTTCCCAACTGTCTTTAGGTGTTAAATTTGGGTGCATTGACCAGTCATCTATATCCCATCTTACTCCAGGGTCTTTTTCAATTTCAACTGTACCACGGTCAAACACTCTAATATATTCAGTTATTTCTAGCATTTCATCAAATGTAGGAGCTGTGTTGCCTTTAATTATGTTTGAATACTTCATTTTATGAGTTTCATCTAATTCTGAATGGTCCATTACATAATCTATATGGTCTAAAAATCTAGTTGAAAATGTTTCTTTTATAGCCCTAGGGTCCATTATAGTTACCCTACCACCCATCAATCGCCAATTTCTTTTGTGTTGAGCCCAAGTTGCAATCTTAGATAATGTATACATGGTTTTCAACCTTATTCCAGTTCGATTATTCTTTTTACCTTTTCCTTGGTCGTTACCATGAGGTTTAGTTTTTCTTAAATTTCTAATCAAAGCTGCAGCACTAGCAGGATGTAATGATTTATCTCCTGTTTCTTTAACATACTCTGCAACAATATCAGTACTGGGTTGTGCAAACTTCTCAAACAATACTCTTAAATGATTTTCTGGATAAACATCTATTGTTTTAAAATCTAATATCATACCTTCTCCTTTTTATGTAGGCGGGCCGGCACTTTACCGGCCTATTTCAACTAGTTGAATCATTATCTAAATAATAACTTATACGCCCACTTTTTGCAAGTCGTAAGCTAGCATGCTTTACGAATAAGCTCTTTACTTATTCTCCATCACTTGCAAACTTGAGGGCCACCTTATTAACTTATAATTTTGTATCCCTATACTCATTAGTTTCATATGGAGGCCCTAGTGGAGGTGGAGGGAATCGAACCCTCGTTTCGTAAAGTAGGAGGAAACCCAAACCTTTACGACTAAACCTATCACCCCCGACACTATTCTAATTTAGTATCACAGTACTAATTTATTAAAACGGTGCGTCACCCGGTGCTATTTCAGACACAGGTCTTGCTTGCGGTTCCGGCATTGCGGAAGCTGCAGCAGTTTGAGTAGTAGCAGCAGTGTTATCTCCTGCATACTCTACACCCATAGCTTTTTGGTAATCAAGAGCTATAGCAACATTGTTAGCGCTAACATAGAATTTACTTCTATTACCGCCTGTTGATTTATCCTCCCATGTGTCCTTTTTGAGTTTACCCTCAACGGTCACACGCACAGTTTTTCTATCTGTCGGGAAACTGGATACAATGTTTTCAGCTAGGTTACCCCATGCTTCTACATCTACCCACATATCGTCTTGATTTTCGCCACCAGTCTTTACAACCATTGCGAAATTTGCTACTGTGTAGCCACTTTGTGTTGTCTTTAATTCGGGAGCCAACATATTCCCGGTTAATTGTATATAATTAACAGCCATATTTTTACCCTCCTACGGAGCTCTACAAATCATCCCAAGACACATTGTCTTGAGAATCACCACTGAACGATTCAATGGATTTACTTAGGCCAACCATGTAAGTAGCTTTCGCTTGCTCCCATGGCATAGTCCAAGACTCATAAGCCTCTTTATCTTCGTACTTTTCAAGCTTGTTATTTTTAGCTCTTTGTTGTGTAACCATATAAGCTGCATGAGCAAAGCTTTCAGCACCGATAGATTTTAAATAATGTTTTAAACTTCCTGCTGGTGGAGGTAATTCTTTTACTTTATATTTATCTAAAGCGTTTTGTAAATGATGTTGTCTCCATTCCATTACTGCTTTTGTTAGCTCTGAAAATGTTGGAGCAAAGGAAGTACCTTTTTCTAATAAACTTTGCATACCTCCCCACAATTCATCTTCACACCAAAACTTTGCGTCTTCGTATAATGCAACATCATCTGTCCAAGAGGTTTTACCCCATCTTAAATTAATCCACTCACAGGCCTCTTGCCATTGAGAAACTTTTATAGGTTTTAAATTGTCTGGTAACTCTGCTAAGCTAACATCTTCATTCATTTCTTTCTCCTTTTAGAAATTTTTGCCGGTCCATTAAAACTTTCTGGCCAGCTTATTGTACTGTACTCAGTCTCCAATGTCAAATCAGTTGGAGTAATTTTTACAGATTTAATTAAATCCCAATCATCTATAGAAGCAGATGTCTCAACTCGTAATTGATTTTCTTCAATCATATTTTTTTGTAGTTCTTGCAGCATATTTGTGAATTCTACCCAAGTTATTTTTTCAGCTCTCATCGTATTTTTCCTTTAACTGGTCCCAACGGCCCTGGTTTACAGCTTGTTTCTGAACTTCTTCTAATTGTTTTTTAGTCAATTTAGGTTGAGGTTTAGATAACTTACTGTATAGACTTGTTATTGACTGTGGAGCTGGATTAAATCCATAAGATAAAACAAAATTCTTTGCTCTTAATTCAATATCTTCCGGAGTGGCTCCAATATCTTTTAATTGCTTTACTGCTCTGTTGATTCGACCTCTCTCATCTTTAGTCATAACACCTTTCCAGTCATAACCACAAACAGTAGCTACAGTTTCAAAAATTAAATCCCTTTTACTGTTATCGATAACTTCAGCCTCAATAACTACATCGTCTTGCGTAGCAAGACCAATATTCTCCTCTTGTCTAGTCTTGTCTAGTCTAGTCTTCTCTGGGTCTTGACTGTCAAAAAATGTCAAACTATTGTCAAAAGATGTCAAACTTTCGTCAAAACTTGTCAAATCTTCTAATTTACCCTCTTTTTCAACAATTCTATCCCTAGATTCTTGCTTTTTAATCCGATTATATAGTCGTTTTTCAACAAAATTGCCGGAATAATCGTACCAATCGTGAATTCTAAGACTTCCATCGTCATCTCTGTCTATAAAACCATGTATAATTAATGCCTCAATCAAGTCATTATTTGATTTTTCCCATTTCATAGCTTCGGGTAAAAAATCTATGTGTTTAGTGACTAGACCTGTATCTGCATATTCTAGTACCCAATACCACATTAAATGTAAGTGTCCTAATGCTTCTACTTCTGATATCCCTAAATCTCTAGCAAATGCTTTTAATTTGGGATGATTTGCAAGCGATTGCTCACTCTTTATCCATGCCATTCTTGTTCTCCTGTTCTTCGTAATTTTTCCAATTTTCCATAAGCCCTGCAACAACATTTTCCAGTTCAGACAATCTACAGATTAACATTCCGTCTCCTGTCCCGTTAGGCATTGCAATCATTGCAAAAGGTTTTTTAGTACCCAATGTGTCAATAAATTCTTGTGACTGACTTTCGCAGCTATAAAATTTAGTAGCAATAGGGTCAACTTGTTTACCAGCTTTAACTTCAAAAAGAACATCACTATTCCAATCTTCTTCGTCTGCCGGTATTCTACCATTTTGATTATCTGGAACTTTAAGTAGTTTTCTAGCAAGCTCTTGCTTAGTTCTACCATTGTTACGATTAAAAGCGTTAGATTTTCTAGTAGCTTCTTTATCCATCATAATTCTCCAGTAATCTAAATAATAAATCTTCATCTACAATATACACTATTCTCTCTCCGTCTGCAACTCTTACACGAGAATTATTTTTTTTGATAGTTTTCTTCCAAGCAAGTATTACATCTGAATCACCAGCTTTTTCTTTTGCTTTAGCCATAGTCTGATGAACATTTAAAGCTTGTCTATGTTTAGCCTCTAAAACAATACGAGGTTTAGGAATTTGATTGCTGAATTCATTAAAGCATTCAATATCACCTTCATCGTTAATACCAGCTTCAGCAAGTCGTTTTGATTTAAAACCGTAATTGTTTAACTTGTTTACGGTTTCAGTTTCAAATTTAGTTCCTTGTATCTTTGGTTTGTTTACCATCCGTATTCCTTAATGCATCTAAAAACATTGACCAAGTTTCTGCGTCTCTGTTAATTGGTTGGCCAAGTTCGTTCCATAAAACATAATGTCTTCTGTAAATATTAGGATTTTGAAAAAATTCAACAACATCATGAGGCTGTTTTAACACATCAGAATTCACTAAAGATTTTCCAAAATTTGTAAATAATGTCCAATCTTCAATTACATGTTCTACTTTTTCAGTTAAAATTTTTCTTTTGAATCTCTTCATAACATCAACTCCAACTTTATGAGCTACATATTCCATTTTTTCTTGTGCTAATTGGTACATCATGGGATGTATACCCTCTAAAGGAATACAATCTTCGCTACAATCTTCACTTGGTAGCGCTCCACAACTTGGACAACCTACATCCATAAATTCTTCATATTCAAATTCTTCGTCCATGTAACAAGTTTAGTATAAGATTTAGTATTCCCATTTAACTCCTGTAATCTCGCAGTAATCTAAAAATAACTTAACTGCATAAGGTGCAATAACAGCCATCTTCTCATACTCCCATTTAAACTCTCTTCGATTAGTTGACAAACCTTTACATTGCATTGCTGACCTAAATATTAAAGGTGCTTCTAATGAATCTATATATTCTTTAGAGTATTCATTAAGATAATTATGCCATCTCATGCGGGGAGGCCATGTACTTTCGTCATCATAATCAAACTCTGGTACAACCTCTGCCCTAATATCATGTGGCATATCCAATATATTCTGTCTGTCATCTTGAGTTTTAGGATTAAAATGAGTTTCGTATTTGTAGCTTGACATCATCATGTCAAATAAAGTTATATCAGTCTCATTAAATTCATCATCAACAAGATATCCACCTTTATCATTTTCATCATAACCGTCATAAAAGTTCATAAAGCTGCCATCTATCATGTTCTTCTCTGTCCCTCTTCTAAGTTGATAGCCCACTTTGGTGCAGAACTTAATCCTGTATCTATTACTTGTAGCTTTGGGTCCGTGTCCCATTCTTTATGAGTAAAAGTATCACGCGCTAATGTTTTATCCATACCTTTTTTATCAGCTACTGCGTCAAGACCTCGTAGCTTTGGTACAAAGTTTGAGCCTACAATAGCAATAAGATTATCCATTGCGTCATCAGACAACTCTTTACCAGTTGCCCACTCTAATAATTTACGAACATCTTGAGTCATGGTCTTGTAGCCTTTACTAAAATTATAAACCCTACCACCTAATTTTAATGCTCCTTTTTCTTCTACATCATTAGCAATCTTTACATCAACAAACTTATTAATCTTTGTTGTGCTATCTTTTGCTTCTAAGGAGACACCACGAGCAACGACTAATTCCTCCGGCTCTACAATCGCTTGTATCTCCGTATTAGTGAGGTCTTCCTCGCCACTCTTGGCTATATCCCAAATTAAATCTCTCATTTGCTTTTACTCCTCTGTCCATAAACAGGTAAATTGTGATTCCAGTTTACTTCGTAAGTCCACTCATGTTGTTCTTTACGATATCTTCTTCTTTCCATCATTGCTCCTTTTGTAATTTCTTCTCAAGTTTTCTTAACTTGTTATATTTGTATATTTTTTTAATTATAATATCAGCAAGCTCAGTGTCAAATACTAGGCCATCTTTTCTTCTTAAGTGCATAACTATTAAATCATCAAGAGCTTCATTCATCTTTCTTTCATTATCAGTCATGTTACTTCTTATATCTTTTAAATTCATAATGGTTCCTACGCGTCAATTAAAGGAATAATTGTTCTACCAGAATTATTTCTTTTACTAATACACTTATATTTTTCTAGAGTCTTTAAATGATACTGTACAGTACTAGTTGAATTTAATCCAACAGCTCCTGCAATTTCTCTAACCGTTGGTCCATAACCACAACTTTTGTAATGGTTAAATATATACTCATAAACTTCAGATACTTTTGTGTTATCTTCATATTCAGATATTAGCCATCTTTCACCAAAGTTATAATTAGAATCATGAGCAGAGCGCCCATTTTGAGACATCCCTTTAAACTTTATCAATATTCTCCTCCTTAAACATAATTAGAACAATTGTACTAGTTATAGATTATTTGTCAATATTATAAAGAGTGTATTTTACAGTAATTTCAGTAAGTGGTTCTAAGTCTTCTAAAATATAAAGATATCTGTATCTTTGTACTTCAACAATTTTTGCGTTAGGTGTATCACTATGATTTATAAAACCACCAAGTGGTGTTCTAAAAATTTTCATAGTAATAGGGTCAGTCATATGTGTTATACCTAAGCCAACTCCTTTACCAAACTTAGCAATTGTAAATAAGCCCAAACCTTCTATTTTACTAGGCATAATTGTAAGGCCTTCCGGTAATGGTCTATACATATCCTTTACTCTTTAAATAATTTTGATACTCCGGATTGCATTTAGCACAAGTATCTATATCCCACATATCTTCTTCTTTTTGAAACTTTTCCATAAATTTTGCGTCACACATAGCACACTCAAACCAAGACCACATTTCCTTTTTGGTCTTATAAACTCTATACACACTAGGATGATTCATTCTTCTTCCAATCCTAATAATTGACTAGCCATATCTAGTATGCTAGACAAACACCATTCGCAAAAACCCACAGGAGTTACACCAAACATTCCTGTTATACCACCTGCGTCTTCATCAACTTCTACATCACAAATTGAACAGTTCATTTCTTTAATCATTTTCTTCAAACCACTCTTTAGGAAAACCCTCTTTTCTTTTTTGAGCTTCCCATAGTCTTATTTCATTCATATACATAAGTCTATCAATTGATTCATCAAGTAAAGAATTTATGTATTTAAAAATTTTTATCAATATTGTTCTGACAACCATTTGGACCTCCATTTCTTTTTGTCGCCCCAACACCATTCGCTTGATGACCAATCACGCCATTGTGTTCTGCCGTAAATGTCTTCTGCAAGTATTGAAGCAAACATAATATTATAATAAGGAATGTACTGAATCCTGTCAATACTAAAACCT
>Ga0255751_10001345_pt1 | contig 23414 bp, 11 predicted proteins | sample 071ome_20_FD_179951 | JGI IMG/M metagenome (GOLD analysis project Ga0255751, IMG submission 179951) | Coastal salt marsh microbial communities from the Groves Creek Marsh, Skidaway Island, Georgia - 071412BT metaG (version 2) | ecosystem: Environmental > Aquatic > Marine > Intertidal zone >... | reverse complement strand
ATTTCGATTGCACGGGATGAACTCATTGCGGTGATGAAGAGGGTAGACTTGATCATCATCAATGAAGGGGAAATCGCACAACTCACGAATCAAACAGACATTCCTGCAGCCATCGATGCTTTGAAGGCAGAGGTTGGCGACAAGATATTTGTGATTAAAAAAGGGAGTAAAGGGTCTATTGCTCTGGTGGACGGAGTGATGATTGAACTCCCAAGCCACGTCCCAATTGATGCGGTCGATCCTACAGGCTGCGGGGACAGTTTTGCTGGAACGCTTGCCGCTCATCTTGTCAAAGGAGAAGGCGAAGTGACCTCACAAGAACTGAAGGATGCAATGATTCACGCCACTGTAACTGCAAGCATGAATCTGTCAACATTTGGAACCAATGCATTACAACATTTGACAAAGGAGCAGTATGAGAAGCAATGTTCCATATTTTCAGAACGACTTAATCATTGATTTCTTCAATTGAACGGATTCGAATGTGTTCTCGCGGAGATGTAGCTTGTAACTCTCCAAAAGACATCGAATCCAATTCATCGCGGTTACCATTTTGCATGGAATCCATGACTTCACGACGCCGGGAAATTCGATCATTGATTTCATTCATAACATCGTCTGGTAGTTCGCTCGAGAGTTGTTCCATAGCGTCTCTAGCATTGTCCTGAGAGCGTTGATGAAGTCTTGCTGCTGTGGATGGAGATTGGAAATTTGTCCCATGATGTATTGAAGAACGGTTCGATAAAAACGACCTCGAATTTCGTAAGGTTCGCCCCACTGTACCAAAAAGAGCCTTTGCACCTCGAGCCTTCTTCGTCGGGTTCCTACGGACTCTTTTCCTGAGGAGGTGTTGGTTTTCTTCTCGTCGAATTCTCGGTCGAAGAACGGGTTGCTGTTGGGGTTGAACTTGTTGCGGCTGTTCGACTTCTTCTTCAAAGTCAAATAACTCAGCCTCTAAAACATCCTCTTCGAATTCTGGTGTTTCAGGTTCAGGTTGTTCTTCTTGGAGGTATTGAGGAATATGGACTTGATTTCCTGTGATATACGATGGCATGAATCCATGCGGTGTTTGCATGGCTGACATGTGTGGTTGTTCTGCTTGATACATCGGAACGTGAACAGAAGGCGGATGCGTTGGCATATGCCATGATGTCGGTACGAGAACCGGGCCGGCGACTGGTTGTGGCCTGTGGTCGTCAGGGTATTGAACGACCGGGCTGGGATCATCTGCTTCCAATGGATTCCATTCAGGCAAAAAATTGTCAATTGTTTCTTCAGTCGTCTCCTCATCCAAAAATGTCCCAATTGATGTTGAAGGTTCAAGTGAGGTTGGTTCAGCAACAGGCACGGCTATTGAACCACCTCGTTCTAACATTTCAAGTCCTAATCGTGCTTGTTCGAGTGTTTGACCATCCTGCAATCGACGAAGTAAATTGATCAACCGTAAGAGTTCAGCGTCGTTCCCATACAGTGAGTAACCATCGAGATCGTGGGTTTGAATGGTCAGCGTTGGTTTGCTTGTCATGAATCGACCGACGATAAACGACGCACCAAACAAAACGAGTCCGATTTGAATCAAAACATCAGTAACAATCCTCATGCCAGCCCAAATACTCACCAAAGCAGGAACAAATGTCCAAAGTGGGATGAGATGACTTGAGTGGTGTTGAAGCCGAGCAATATGATGGATGTTGATGTCGACGGTGACGCCATATTGCTGTTCAATTCGCAGCATACGCTCATCCAAGGTCAATTTCACCTTGCGTATTGAGTCATCCAATCGTAGATTATGAATCAGTTCTTTGTTCCCATCTTCGTTTGGATACTCTCCGTATCCATCTCCTTGCATCCCGCGCTGAGCGATACTCCCGAGGTTATCAAACCACCGTTAGATTAAGCGACGAAGATTGTGTTCTAAGACACCAATCAAGACGCCGATGTGTTTCTTTGTTTAATCGAACAAGAGCCCATGATTCTTGGTTTTGAATCGAGTTGAGCAAGGAGCACAGAAGGCGGTTGATGCGAACGAATGTAGAGTGGATGTTCCCATTGTACCACAAAGTTGTCACCCTCACACTCCTGAATTCGCCCAACTACAAATTGTAGGTCGACACATGCATGGACGACATCGCCAACTTGGAGTTCTTTTTTCTGAAACGGACTTCGGATCAGACGAACATCAGAAATGTTGTGTGCATCGAGTGAAAGTGGTATCGTTGTACCTGTGCGTTTATCGTTGACTTCAGGGTGAACGATCATCGTATCTCCGTTCAAATGTTCCTCTTTTGCGTTCCGAAGTGCGATACCTACACGGTCTCCGGCGGTGGCAGAGTCAACATCGTCATCCATGACTTGAAGCGATTTTACATCGCCAGAACCATTTGCTGGAAGGAGAGTGACTTCATCGTGGACACGAATTGTACCGGATTGAACATATCCAATGGCGACCAAGCCAATGCCTTTGACATTGAAATGTTGGTCGATAGGTACGACGAGTGGGTGTTCCTTGATTTCTTCAAGAACGGACTCCATTTTGGCTAGGATATCATACAGTCGTTCTCGCAGTATGATTCCATCCTGTTGTTCAAATGTCCACTTCTTTAAACCAGCCTGAGAAAATAGCGTCTTTACTTGGTCTTCATCAATCCACGCACCGTCTTTAGGTGCTATGATGGCCAAACCCTCTTCAATTCCGGCTGACGCGAAGGCGACGAGGGCCTCTCCAAGCGTGGCATCGATAGCCTCAACCTCGATAATGCCAGCTCTTGAGGTGGAGAGTGCATTAAGAAAAGGCCTCAATCGCTCTGGATATTTTGCTGGTCGGATCAAGGAGATAATTTTCGTGCCATCTGGGGTCATTTCTTTGTGCACATAGGTGTGAACATCACGTTGGTCGGATGCCTTTGCAATGGAGCGTGCTAAATCATCGCTGCCAACCATGGCCACATTCAAGACGGTCATATTCCGCCGTGTGACCTCCTGTTGATGAAGGTGTTCTCACCCATTCAACATATTTGTCCGGATAGCCTGGGCTTTGTTCCAATCAGTTTCTTCATCCTCGGTTTCTGCTTTGAATTGAGGAATTGGAATAGGTCGCATCATCGAATCGATGGCAACAAAGAAAAAGAAACCTTCACAGATTTTCGTCCGCTCCCATGTTGCTTTGCTCATCGTGTATGCTGTCACTTTTGCACAGGCTGTGTGTTGGCTTGTAAAGACAACTTTTCCAATAACTTCGAGCAGGTCTCCCTGTCGAGCGGGAGCAATGAATTTGAGGGTATCAATGGATATTGTCACAAATTCGCGATGTGCAAATTTGGCGCATGCAATGCCACCAGCCTTGTCCATCAGAGATAACAATCGTCCTCCAAAAAGGGTGTCGTATGCATTTGTATCTTGAGGAAAGACCTCTTCGATAAGGGTTACAGGCTCCTTAGAATATGGTTCCATGGCAACAGGACGGTGTTCTCCCTCATAACTCTCATGACGAAATTATGCTTCTCTCAGTGATTTTTTAAGAAAACATTACGCTTCAACTTTGGAAAATTATATTTAAAAATCGAACCATCAAAGCGACCGAATTATATGTTGTGAAACATTGGCGATGACACAGGTGATGATGTGCGTAGCATAAATAGGAATACAACAACAGCATTGTTTTTAATTGGAATGATGATTTTAACACCGCTTGCAGCGGCTGTCGTAACGACATTTGCCAACGGCAATAGCAACGCAATCGTTGATTTGCGTGACGGTTCAATCTTTTTTGACGATGTTGATGCATCTATTGATTTGCCAGATGGTCAAACAGTGACCGCGGCATCGATGCAAATTTCAACTGAACCTTCGCTTCACGCTGCACATCAAAGAATCGACCTCTACACCATGCCAAGAGTATGGAATCCTGCACAAAACAATCAACTCACCTCCTTTAGTGACGCTTCGGCGTTTGAATATGAATCCGAATCGGCCGAGGCGTTGCCTGTAACGCTCAAGACGGATGGTTTTGTGACAGATTTTGAAGGAACAACTGCAAACTTCAGAGACACCAGTCCGCCTCCTTTTTTTCAAACAGGATGGAACCATGGTTCAATCTCAGTTGGTAGTACACACCCTGCTTCTTGCTCCTCCGGCGATGAATGCTGGGGTACTGGAATGAGTGATACAAACTATACCGATGACAACGGAGGTCAAGCATTCGAGTACATCCTTGAAGCTGAGCCCATGTTTGTGGCAAACTCGCTCAAGAATTTCAATCTCACTTTTGAAACGTGGTTCAATTTCCGAGCAGTTGCAGGAAGCCAACCAAACTCAAAACAGTACATCGACTGTGGATATGTTGAAATTCGTTCAAATTTAGAAAACAATTTCCCTATCGGTGACCAAGATTATGACTACGTCGCATTCAGTTACGGCTCAGGTTCAGGCTCAGACTTTAACCAAGGTGATGGACTTTATCAGCGAAGCACAGGTTCATCAAACGGCCAAATCAACTACCGTTGTGGTGGCGTACCCTCGAGCAGTGGAAGTAATTTCAACTACGGCCTAGGAGGTTCATCAACCTCATCAAACCGACAGAACGGTTGGGGAACATTGGCCATTGATCTTTCGACCTATGTTGACCAATACGTCCAAATTCGATTTGTGATGGAACACAATACACTCGTACCAGGTCAAACGTTGGATTGGAACCTTTCAGGATGGTACATTGATGACGTTCGATTAGGTGACAAACTCGCACAAGAAGAGTCGATGACCGTTCGTGGAATTACACCATCTGTTCTCGGTGGTGCCAACCACCCGAACGGGTACGGCCTTCTCACACTCGAAGCGGAGATGGCACGAAAGGGTTCACTCACGGTTGACGTCATGGACTTGAACGGCAACCTCGTGGTTGGTCGGGATGGCTCCGTAATGGAGAATTTGGAAGGCGAGGTCATTGAATTGTGGAACATTAATTCCACACTCAACCCAACGGTGAATCTCAAATTTGTCTTTAATTCGGGACCAGCAAGACTCTCTTCTGCAGTGCTTCATGGTTTCAGTTTAGGAACCCGTGTTGGTACTGGCTTTAATGGGACACAGATGGCCGGACCGACTTCAATTACAAACGGTGTCTGGAATTCACAAGGTGGGAATATGCCATTCATGTTTTCACCAACGACGATGGATAGTGCGTTTAACCCCCCACTTGAACGCTCGTCGTTTGCCTATCCAATCGCTTCAATCAAACCCTATATCCAAGATGATTGTTCAGAGAGTCCGTCGATTGAAGTGAGTTCACCAGGAATTACAGGTTCAATCAACTTGACAGATGGAACCAAGTACACTCTCGACTCCTATATTTTCGGATTCTCAGCAGCCGTATCGTATGTCAATCCATGTGGTGTTGCTGGCATTTGGTTTGACCTTGAATTCGCCCACCATCCCGAGATGTTGAGCATTGACGTTGCCGAAGATGGTGACAAAGACTGGGGCTTCGATGAACCTGCATTTGGTGCGTTTGGACATCAAAACAAGTTCTTGCTGAACAAAGTTAACGGCGTGAACTATGGAACAGACAAGACCACCCTGACCCTCAACCAAAACGGTGAAGCAGAAGGCGGATATTTCATGCTTCCAAAGGGTGCGGTTGTCACCTATGCTGAAGTTTCATTTGACCAAAACTCAATCCTATCATCATCGGATTTGACTGAAGCGTTCTCACTCGAACTCCTTTCGGGTACCCAATCTGAAAGCCTTGGGACAATTCAGAATTTGAGCATTATCACAAATGATTTCCTTTCATCACCACTCGATCTAAAGGATGCAATCAATGCCTTGCTGACAAATCCACTGACGCCAACAAGCCACTACGATGCATATGGGTGCAATACATGTGGAGAATGGATGACCTTCCGGTTCAAAGCAAGTGCACCTTCCGCTCTAACAGGTACATCGGCTGTAGCTACTGGTCTTGACATCGTCTATGACTACACCATGACGTTTGATGAAGACTACGGCTTTGACACCGAACTGAACCAAGGTGTTGCACTTTGGACTGGTGGTTCGACAGCCACGGTTCCAGTCGGAGTGTATTCCTCGACAGGCGGAGGTGCGAACTTCGGCACACTGAGTGTCTCAACAAGTTCAGGTTTCTCGAACACCTTCATCGATACGGGTAACCCAGTTGGCCTATATCCAAATGGGGAAATCTATGAATTCACAACCGAGCATACCGTATCTGACATTACAGGTACATCGATGTCGGAGGCATGGCTCTCATTCGAATCAAAATCAGGCCATACCATCTTGAAGTACTCTGACTTTGCATCCTTTTCGAAGGACAATTTGGGCTATGGAGACCTCATCACACTAGAGCCGTCTACGGTCTCAGACATTACTGATGGCAAGCAAATCATTTGGAGATTCTCCGTGAATCCTGAATGGGAAGACGCTGGAGAAGTTCGAGTTTATGCTGGGCTTACAGCAGCCAATGGTGTCAATGGACTACCTGACGCAATTTTGTTCGCTCCTCAAATCGGAAACGCAGTTGAAAATGATGCGGGAATCATCTCTTTCGAGTTGCAAAACACAGTCGGTGTTGCCCAAGACCTTGACGCAGCTGAATCAGGTCAAACGATTAACCTCGTTGGTTCAGTGCGTCTTGAAGACTTGGATGTCGCTCCAGACCCTGCAGCGTACAACCTTGTTCTCGAACTCAAGCACGTTAACATCACTGGTGAAGACATTTCAATTGAGTGGGAAGAAGTTGAGAACTTCACTGGTGTTATCGGTGGTGATTTCAACCTTGAGATTGACCTAGGGTCCGTCGCCGGTGATGAAACATACCGCTTTGGTATGCGTGGTTACGAAGGTGGAAATTCACTCTGTCCAGCATCGAGCCTACGACCAGATGAAACATGTTCAATTCCATTTAACATCTCTATCGATACCTATGAACCAAACCTCATGCAAATTCAAGTCTTGAGCAAGGATACTGACCGTAACATCGATTCAAACTGGAGAACGCTTTACGACGACACTTGGGTCGTTCCATCAGCTACCCAAAGCATCCGAATGACAGCTCAAGATTTGCCATCACCTCCAGCAACGCTTGACATGTATTACTGGGTGGAAAACGACCATGATGCAAATGATGACCGCATTCCTGATGAAGACGAATACATCGTGCTTACACTTTACAGCGATGGTAATGCACCAAATGCGACATATTACGGAAACTTCAGCGATAACGCAAATCTTGGACTCGACCCCGAAGGCCTCGTTTCAATCTACATTGTTGGGTTTGACTTGGCTGGTAATGCAATCGATGGAGGAACTGCAGGATTTGATAACGATAAGATCACCTATGTTTCTATGCAATCTGAAAGTCCTGTGATTCGAAACTTTTTCATAGAAAATTCGAAAGGTGAACGTTTCCTTAATTCCAATTCACAACAGTACGAAGGTGAATGGAATATGACCATGTACGCTGGAAATACATACCATCTCCTCGTTGAAGCAAACGACGACAATGGATGGCGTGATGTGGATTACATACAAGTTGACCTTGACGATGCACGAAACGATATGTCAGTGTATTATTTCCCACGAAATCAAACTGCTTGGACCGACTCCCCACACATTACCATCGTTCAAGAAGATGATGATAATGACGGACCTACACTTCGAAAGATGGACGGTAGTGCCCTTGTAAATCCGTTTATCTCCGACTTCTACCTTGACCTCCCAATACGAGTCGATTGGGGTATTTTAGGCGAAGGTGGGGTTGCAAATACACCAGTTCTTTACATGAAAGATTTGGATAACCCAGAGTACAGAATGTTGCCTGCACCTGGCCGATACATTCAATCTTGGTACTACGGAAGTGACCTCCGCCTCGATGTTCGAGATGATTTCACGAATAACATGATGATTTCACCATACTTTGCCGATAGCACTGGTACGATTACTCGTGATGTTCGAGAAGGCTTCGTATACACTGGAGATACTGTTTGGTTTACCGGACAGTATGTCTTCCAAGACGGATATCCAACAGTGTTCATGAATCCAGAAACCGAACTGACATTGAAAGTAACACGACTGGCAGCAGCCGCAGATGGAACCAAAGGGTATTCATCATACCCAGCCGGTGGTGCAGATGCAACCATGGACTTTGGTCAACCTACCCTCCATAACTTCACAGGAGGTCAGTTCAACATCTCTGTGATTGTGCCATCTGTGACAAATGAGTATACCTATGAGTTTGAATTGGTCAACCTACCAGAGAACGCAGTTGACCTCACATCAAGTTTCTGTGCAAACTCAAACACCTATGGATGTGCTACATTCAAACTCAAAGTAGATGGTAACGCTCCATCAGTTACATCATTAACAGTCAAGAAAGGAGCAACAGGTGACCAAATTACTGAAACGACGCCAATCTCCACAGCAAATTATCACTGTCTTGACATCAACGGTCTGCTGATTGAACGAGAAGGCTTGCTTGCAGGCGATGTTCAAGTTGGTTGGATGTTCTACACGGATGCTGACAACGGTATTGTTTGGAACAAATACCAAACACACTTTGGATCTGCTGAGCCTCAAATGGAGCCACTAACCCTTGTACCTTCAGGTAACGGTGTTTACACCGCTTCAGCGACATGTTTGGACTTATGGCCTCTAGAAAATGGCGAATTTGACCCTGAGCAAGAATCCATCCTCGGTATCGAAGTTGCAATATGGATTCAGGGTGTGGATTCGACAGGTTCATCGGTGATTTTGGGCGGTGGGCCAAATGAGGATGGCTCAGTCGCCCAATTCGTTGGAACAAATCAAAACCTGGGCGTCTTTGATTTCACATACGAGCGAGCGGTGTTCCAGATTGGAGCTTCTGATGTCAGCATGACACCTTCCTCACCAGAGGTTGGCGATACGCCAACACTTCGAATTCGAGTTGTGAATAGCGGTACTTTGGATGGACAGGTCACGCTTGAAGTCCGATCAGTCATCGATGGCGGTATTCCGAATAGAGAAGGAAATGTGACTTCAGTTCCTATTCAAGTTGATGGATTTGAATATGTGTCCATCGACCTTGAGAAATTCGGTAGAGAAACAACAGGTATGTACTACATTATCTACAATGAGGAAACAAATGAACAACTTTGGAACGGTAAGGACAATGGTGTGTTCTTCAATGTCAAAGTCGCTTCACAAGATGACTCAAGTGGCGGACTGGTTATGATTATCTCAATCATGGGTGTTGTGCTTGCAGTCCTTGGAACGCTTGTTGTCGTCCTGCTACGAAGAAACAGTGACGGTGAAAATCTCCTCGATGATGATTACGATGACGATGATGATGACTACGAAGAAGATGCGAAAGCACTTGTCGACATCCCAACAAATCGAACTTCTGCAGACCCTGAAATGCAAAGAGCGCTCGACCTGTTCCCGCAGTGGACAGAGGCAGACATCCAAGGTTACTTTGACCAAGGATGGTCTGTAGAGCAATTGCAGGATTGGGTGAACAGCAACTAATACGTGAGCCAAAATGTCTCATGAGTACTCATGGGAAGATGTGGTTCGAACCACATCAAACGGTTCCAAAGTAGTTTTTCACCCTACACTGCCGACGATTGTCTATCCTCAAAAACGACGGCCGAGAACCAAGTGGGATGGCCTTGCCTTAATGGAAATTGAAGATATTCTTTCCGTATGGGAGGAAGAAGAGAAGGATGAGCGTGCTTCGAAGGGCGTGAATGCTGAAATGGCAAGGGTCCAAGGAGGAATCTTTGGTTTGATGATGTCAGGATTTACTCTCCTCCCAGACCTTCAGTCCGGTGTGTTTCCAGACCCTGAACCTCGCCGATTTTGTCGAAATGCACAACGACACGAACGACCTATCTATTTCATCGAACCATCGTATCACGATGAAGACTGGGTTGATTACATGGAAAAGTCAGCAAAAACGATGTCGAATTGGAGGAAATTGCTTGGCATGGTTGCTCCCGGCCGCAGATTTCGTAAGCGATTAAAATTTCACTTATCCCACGTCCCAATTCCACCACAAGAACTTACAGATGAGTATGCTACTGCATACGCACTATCTTCTGCATGGTGGGATTGCAAAGAATGGCTTCTTGGGACAACGCTATCGGAGCGAAGAAATCAACGAATGGCTGCGAGAATCCACGGGGCTGCTCTCGATTTAGCAAAATTCCACGAGCGTGATGATGTTACACTCATAGTTCCAATTTTGGCACCCTGGCTAAACCAAATTGTCAATGCATTTGATTCTTCGAATCCAGAGGAGATTTCATCAAGTCGAACAGGCGGGCATGATTCGGAGGAGGAATGAGATGTCGAAGGGTGTTGGCAAAGTTGTCGTAGAAAATCAACTTGTTCGCTTCATTCCAAAAACTCCAGTATCCCAAGAAGATGTCATCGAGATTCTTAACGGTCAACAAAATGGGGATGTGGTCATCAAAATTATTGATTCACCCCGTGCAACGATCATGGTTGACAAAGAAGGACGAATCACCGTTCATGGTACATACAAAACAGAGGTCGCGAGGAGCGTAGCGCGTCAATTTCTGCTTCGTTTGGGCATGGATGACAAGGGTCTGCAAACAGAAAATGGACCAATCCAAGCGAGTTACACCTTTGATTGTGGTTTTCATGTAGCCGAAATGAATACCACCATTGGTCAATCCACATTGGAATTCGATAGCCGACTTGGCGGATGTAAAATCGATGACAAGCGACACAATATGTCAATGCTCTTGTTTGCAAATGGGGCATGTGTTGTCACATCTGCTCGTCATCATTCCATGGTTGATATCGCAGTTCGATATTGGCGTACAACCTTAGAAGAACATGGATTTGTGTATATTGCACGTGATGATCACTCATGACATACGACGGCCCTATCCTTGACAATCATTTCCATTTGAATCGAAATGGATTATGCCTCAATGCAGCGAGGGAATTCCAAAAAGCAGGAGGCACCCATTTAGTTTTGGTCCACTGCCCCGATTTTTCAGCCCCTCCAACCACACGCCAAGGTCATCATGACACATATTTGGACACCATCAACATCGCTCAAGAAGTTCGAGATGTAACCGACTTGCATGTGCGTGTTGTTCTCGGTCCTCACCCAGCGGCTTTTGCCCATCAATTTGTGAAATGGGTTGAGCAAGATGGCGACTTTGGTAAGGAGCGAGCTATTGAGAATTACCGGCAATCAATCGATGCGGCACTTCATTTTGTCAACGAAGGACAAGCCCATGCAATCGGTGAGGTTGGAAGGCCTCATTGGGCGGTAAGTGATGAGATTTGGGACCTCTCAAACATGTTGCTCGAAGAGACATTTCATCTTGCAGCACAACACAGCATCCCACTACAACTCCATGTTGAGGGTGATTCTGATGATACGTATCCAGAGTTATCCGCAATGGCACAAAGGCAAGGTATGCCGTTGAAGTCCCTTATTCGTCATTATTCGCCTCCAAATGTTTCCAAAGAATACACCCACGGTCTTACTCCGAGTGTGTTGATTGGTAAGGGTGCACTGGATGAGCTTGTTGAAACATGCAGAGAGAGCACACACGGATTCATGCTTGAAACCGACTATATGGACGACCTACGTCGACCAGGTGCGGTTCTAGGACCAAAGACAGTACCAAAGAGAACAAAACAGCTCATTGAACGAGGGCTTGAAGATGAAATCCTATGGCGCACTCATCACGATTTGCCCAATGAATTGTACGGGGAAGAAGGTCGATGAATTTCCACCATTCAGTTTCAAATTTCCATCACATTGATGAAATATAAATGAAACCAAAGGCCATGGCGGGCAGGCATGCAGGTTGTCGAGTTGTTGCACTGCTCCTGTTTTTTGTTTTGAGTGGCTCAGTGCTGGCATCTGCCCAAGTGAACATCATTCCCGCTGTTGAAATCGATTGTAACAACAAATCTCCCAAACTCAATGTGCACCCGGTAGACCATGAGTCCGTGACCATCACATGCACGGTTCGAAATACCTCAGACGTCGAAGAACAAATTGACATCGAAAAAGATCTTGACGATGGCCAACCAAGTATCGATATGGTTCTAAGTGAAGATAGTTTCACATTAGCCGGAGGTGAAGAAGAGTCCTTCCAAGTTGTGTTCTCATCCTCTCAAACAAGGCTATCGGCAACAATTTCACTCGATTTCTCGTTGGTTGCTAGAATCACTCAAGTTTCACCTGGCCTCCCATGGGATGCGGTAAATACCTCAGCAGAGGTCACTGGTAAACTCGGTGTAGAACAGTATGGCATGGTCGAACTTGAGCGAAAAGGTGTATCAACGATCACGATGTCAGACTCCGAGGAAACTTCGTTTCAGTTTGTGTTCAGAAACAATGGAAATGATCGAGATAAGATTGAGGTGACGGTCAAGAATGAAGCAGAGCTTCTTGAAAAGGGGTTCTCATTTCCTTTAGGCACATTTGTCGCAGAGGATGTTGATGAGAATTCTCAATCACAAGAAAGAGAACTTTCGATTCGTTCACCAAAGGAAATTACATCCTCAGAAACAATCAACATTGTCCTCGTTGCTAAAAGCAAAAATGATGCAAATGCCGCAACAAGTGAAATTAAAATTTCCGTGAATCTTGAAGCATCATCAAGCGGTTCCGGAATCAATGCTAATCTCGATGAGGTAAGCAAAGATGATGTCATCAAGTACGGAGGAATAGCAGGTGCAATACTGCTCGCCTTGATCATCCTTATTTTAGCAGTGAAGAGTGCGGGTCGTAATTCAAACAACAAAGTTGTGTTTGAAGAGCCAGCCCCAATTGAAGTTGAAGACGAAGAAGATGACTTCGATGACCTCCTCGATAGTCTGTCTGAATTTGATGAAGTCGATGACTTTGAATCCGAATTGGATGAATTCTAATTTGGCGTACTTGGATGCCATGCAGAATCGCATTTTTTCCCTTCTTCCCATGGTAACAGTCAAAGGCTGACTTATCCGTCGTTAAAGATAGGCTGAGGTGGCGATATGCTTGAACTTGAAGGAAAAATTGCCTTTGTTTTCGGAGTTGCAAGTGAGGACTCCATTGCCTGGGCGATTTGCAAGCAATTAGCAGCTGCAGGTGCCACACTGTACCTGGGGTACCAAAAACGGTTCATGAGTAGGATTTTCCAACTCAAAGACCAACTTCCAGCAATTGATGGATTTTATCCCTTAGATGTCGCATCCGATGAAACTACGAAGGAATTCTTTGACGCTTTTGAGAAAGACCACCCAGGAAAGAAAGCAGATATTCTCATTCATGCTATTGGATTTGCACCAAGGACTTGTTTCGATAGGCCAATTTTGTTCGTTGAAGATGCCGACATCAATACTGCGATGACAATATCAGCTAATTCTTTGCAACGATGTCTCAAATTTGCTTTACCCTATCTGAATCATGGCTCGTCCACAATCACATTGACCTATGCGGCCTCAACCAGATATGTACCGAATTATGGGATTATGTCGATGGCAAAAGCGGCCCTTGAGTGCTGGACAAGGGAACTAGCCTGTCATCTCGGCCCCGAAGGACATCGAATCAATGCAATATCGAGTGGCCCGGTTCGTACAATTGCGGCAGGAGGCATTCCTGGATTTGATAAAATTCTGGACCACGTCGAGCAAAATGCACCACTCCGACGAAATGTAACCCAAGATGATGTTGCAGGAACAACACTTTGGCTAGCAAGCCCTCTATCGAGGGGCGTAACAGGACAATGTATCCATGTCGATGCAGGATATTCAATCACTATGGTTCCCCATAGCATCATGGAGTGAGCACATGTCGATGACAACAGCAGATGGAAAAACGGTCGATGGCCTTGACCAAGGACCGTTTGAGCCGATAGCGGTCATCGGTATTGCTGCCCTTATGCCTGATGCCGACACAATCGAGCAGTTTTGGTCGAACATTGTTGACCAAAAAGTGAGCATCATCCCAATTCCCGACGGGCGTTGGCCTGGGGCGACTGAGCATTTTTGGAAAGAAGGCGGGCCTGGGCAGCATACTGAAGGCTTTACATATGCAAAAATTGGTGCCTTTGTTCAAAATTATGAGTTCGACTGGCGACGGTGGAGGCAACCGCCCGGCACCTTACCCCAAATCGACCCATGCCAACTTTGGGCAGTGACTGTTTCTGCTGATGCTTTGGAGCACGCCGGGTATGACGGCGAATCAAAAGACATTGACCGGTCAAGAACAGGTGTTGTCTTTGCAAATGCTCTCGGAGGTGAGAATCGTAACCTATCCAACATTCGTGTATGGTCAAACCATACCAAAGAAGTCGCAATGTCTCATGGCCTTCCAAGCGAAGCAGCCAATGCTTTCCAGGATGAGATTAATGAACTCACACCAAGGGTCGACGAAGATACAATGCCCGGTGAATTGGCCAATGTGGTGTCTGGCCGTGTGGCGAATCTTCTCGATCTTCAGGGGCCAAACCATGCAATGGATGCAGCATGTGCATCATCAATGGCTGCAATATTAGATGCATGCAGGTTGCTCCAAATGCGACAGGTCGACACGATGCTCGCAGGAGCAGCTGATCGAACAATGGACCCAGCAACGTATGCAAAATTTTCTGCAATCGGAGCCTTGTCTCCATCCCATTCCACACCATTCGACGCCAAGGCCAACGGCTTTGTTATGGGTGAAGGTGCGGGTGTTCTTCTGCTCAAGAGGCTTAAGGATGCCATTGATGATGGTGATGAGATTTACTCGGTTATTCGCGGCATTGGTGGTTCTTCAGATGGTAGAGGAAAAGGCATTACTGCTCCAAGTCAACGCGGTCAAGTTCAAGCGATTGCCCGAGCATATGAACAGGCCGGTTATCCAGCCTCGAGTGTTGAACTTGTTGAGGCCCATGGAACATCGACTAAAGTGGGAGACGCCACTGAACTTTCGACCCTTTCACAATTATGGATGGGTGTCGGCGGGCAACAACGTGTTGCTGTTGGCTCAATCAAATCTCAAATCGGTCACCTCAAAGCAGCCGCAGGCATTGCGGGTGTCATGAAAACGGTCATGGCCCTCCATACCAAAACCATTCCACCAAGTGCTGGTTTTACAGAACCAAATCCGACAGTTGATTGGTCAAATATTCCGTTTTATGTTCCGACAGAACCAACACCGTGGGTTCGCCCTCAAGGACATCCACAACGTGCCGGTGTCTCTGCTTTCGGTTTTGGTGGCACAAACTTCCACGTTGCTCTCGAAGCCTACGAACCAGACTATCATCGGCACTTGGCTGAGCATTGGAACGACCGATGGCTAGCATATTCCGGTCAAAAAAGCGTAGCCAGTCCCTCCGCAGCATCAATTTTGGCAGGTGGCCTTACCCCAACAATGTCTCATGATGAAATGAAATCGATTGAGGGGGGCGTTCTCCTTCTTTCTGCAACCTCGATTGGAGAGATGAAATCACAATTGTCGTCGATATCAGCACCGAGCAAAAATTTCGACACCAACCCGACGGGTGTACGTTTGAGCCAGCAACTTCAAGATTGGAGTTTAGATTTTGAACCCGATGCACCAGTTCGATTGGCATTGGTGGCAACCACATGGAAAGAATTTGAAAAACGCCAGCAATTAGCAACCTCTTCAATCGAAGAGAAAGAAAAGTGGAGCTTTTTACAGGCACAAGGTGTTCTTATCACTGACGATGCACCAATGCCTTCAGAAGCAAAAGTAGCCCACCTTTACCCTGGTCAAGGCAGTCAATATGTTGGAATGACTTATGACCTTTCACGCCGGTTTGCATGTGCTGCAGATGTTTGGTCGCAAGCTGATGTCACCATGGTCGATGTTTTGGGTGGTGAAACGCTTTCAGGCTTTGTTCTGCGAGAAAATTTAACCAAGGAAGAAAGCAAAGAAGCCGAAGAGAAACTCAAACAGACCGAATACACTCAACCAGCGATGCTTACAGCTGATCTAGCGATTGAACAGGTGTTCAACGCCTTCGGTCATCGACCAAACATGGTAGCCGGTCACTCGCTTGGGGAATATGCAGCATTGATGGCTTCAGGCATTCTTGACATGGATGGTGCTCTGCGTGCATCAGCAGCACGTGGAACGGAGATGGGTTCGGTTGAAATTGATGATCGAGGCCTCATGGCAAGCATTACTGCGCCTTTTGAAGAGATTGAATCTATCCTTGAGCAAATCGATGGTTATGTCATTTCAGCGAACAAGAATTCACCAAAAATGACGGTGATCGCCGGAGAGACAACAGCTGTCAAAGAGGCTATTGCTCGATTTGAGCAAGCGGGGTACCAAGCAGTCACACTCGCAACATCCCATGCCTTCCATTCAAGAATTGTCGCACCAGCAAACGAACCGCTTCGCAGATTCTTGGAAACCTTGGAGATACGATACCCTTCAATTCCAATTACTGCGAATGTCGATGGCGAATTTTATCCTAATTCAGGCTCAGATTCCAAACAAGATGTCCTCTCAAAATTGGCTCCACAGATGGCCTCATCGGTTGAATGGACCAAACAAATTGAAACGATGTACGCTCATGGTGCTCGTATTTTTATTGAAGTCGGCCCAAAAAGAGCCCTCACCGTCTTTGCGAGCCAAATTCTCGAACAACAACCACATCTTGCCATCATGTCGAATCACCCTAAACAAGGCGGCATCCAATCCTTTTTCACCGCTCTTGGTGCTTTGGCCCTAGCTGGTCGACGACCTCACTGGCCATCGTTTGATAGTGATGCCTATACTGAGGCATTTGCTGCAGGCCCATTGGAAGCCTATGAGCAAATCAACGTGGTCGACAAAGAATCCACAATGCAAGCAGTCGCTCCGCCTCAAGTCACTCAAGTGTTTGTGGAATCAGCGGATGCGATGGACCAGGAACTGGTGAAAACAAGATATGTTTGTGATGTGATCGGGAAGCATTCCCCCTATCCATCATCATTTTGTCATGGGGCTGTGAGTTTGGTTGAAGGATTGAAGATCTCCTCACAATCGGTCGCCTCAATCATCGAACAACTTCGACGTGAAGCAACAACAGATGCTGAGTATGACGTAAGCGGTGCCAAAACTGCTGGCGACCTGCATCGATGGGTTGTCACTCCACCTTCATCATACTCTATTTCAAAGCCAAAGGCAAGTATTTCTACAAATCAGACGAAAACACATCAATCTACGACAACCGCACGACATGCGGACCCGTATGTCGTAACGGGCATTTCTCTTGGTTTACCCGGCATGGACAAGGTATTTTCAGATGAAACCTTTGAGCACCTAGTCGAAGGAAAAACCTGCATTTCTGAGGTGAGTGATGAATACAAACAGCGTCTTCTCGACAAAAATATTGTCCGACTCATCAAAGGTCGAGATGGCTCAGTGAATATGAGTCAAGCGGAAGTCTTCGGTGACATCCCTCAATTAGCCGGTATGAAAGGTGCTTTTGATTTAGCAGAAGAATTCGGGATTGACCCAAAGAGCATTCTTGCTTGGGACGTCACAACACAACTCGCACTAGGAGCTGGCCTGCTTGCACTTCGTGATGCTGGGATTCCACTCACTCCAGTTGAACAGGTCGGGAAGGGTGGGCTACGGCTAATCACTGGCTGGGAAGTTCCACAATTGTATCGAGAACGTACAGGTATTGTGTTTGCCTCGTGTTTCCCCGGTTTACAAATGGCGATGAAACATGCAAAGACCAACGGTGATGATGGCGAAGGCCGGTTTGACCGAAGATATCTATTCCAAGTTCTCAACATGGGTCATTCACAATTTGCCCAATTCACTGGTATTCGGGGGCCAAATACAACGCTCAATCTCGCATGTGCCTCCGCAACTGCGGCGTTTACAGTTGCAGAGGATTGGCTCCACTCAAACAGGGTTGACCGCGTCATTATCGTCAGTTCCGACGATGTCACTGGCGATGATTTGTGGGAATGGATTGGCAGTGGATTTGCAGCCTCAGGTGCAGCGGCGACGCACAACGTGGTTGAAGAAACTGCATTGCCTTTCGACAAGAGAAGAAATGGCCTGATTTTAGGCATGGGTGCTGCAGCGTTCGTCGTTGAACGAAAATCAGAGGCTGAGATACGAGGGGTTCAACCAATTGCAGAGGTGCTTGGAGCTCAAATTTCAAACTCGGCATACCACGGTACACGATTAGATGTCGAGCACGTAGCGCAAACCGTTGACAATTTCATGTCGAGAATGGAGGCGGAATGGGCCATCGACCGTCATGAAATAGCACCACGTCTCGCTTTCTTTTCTCACGAAACCTACACGCCTGCTCGCGGGGGTTCAGCACAATCAGAAGTCAAAGCACTTCGAGATACCTTTGGAGCAAGTGCAGATAGGATGGTTATCGTCAACACAAAAGGATTCACAGGTCATCCAATGGGGGTGGGCATCGAAGATGCGAGCATGTTTTACGGTATGCTTACAGGGCGAATTCCACCAATAGCAAACCACAAAGAAATCGACCCAGAATTAGGTAACCTCAATCTATCAAAAGGCGGTGATTATCCAGACCTGCAATACGGTTTGAGATTCGGTGCAGGTTTTGGTTCTCAAATCGCCTTATCGTTGGTTCGAAAGTGGCCTGTTCAAGGTGAGAGGATTGATGGAAAACAATTGCTTTCTTGGCTTCGTTCTCTCGCCGGGCATGATGATGTTGTTCTGCGCATATTACAGAAAAAACTCGTGACCTATGTTGATGGTGAAAATAACCTCCATGGAGGAATTCAAGGTGAAAGCTATCTGCCAACAATGGCATTTGAAGGCAAACCAATCGAAACATCGCCAATTCAAGCATCGCCTGAACCAATAAAACCCGAACCACCAAGATCTGAACCGGCACCTTCTGCTGTTGCTCAAAACGTGAAAGCAGAACCCGTTTCAAAATCATCAGGCGATGTAAGCGGTGATGTTGTTCAGACCGTCATCGATGTTGTCGTTAAGCATACCGGGTATCCTGCTGACTTCGTTGAACTCGACCAGGACCTCGAAGGTGAACTTGGTATTGATACGGTCAAGCAGGCAGAAATTATGGCTGAAATTCGCTCAGCATTTTCCCTACCCGTCGATGAAGACTTCATTCTCTCCGACCATCCAACCCTCAATCATATGATCGAGTACATCGGAAGGATGGGTGGATCAGATACAGGCTCTTCGGCTCAGAGCGTTGTTGTTCATGACCCCAATTCTGAAGTTGCACCTGTTCAAAAAGCCGCTCCAGAGCCTACCACACAAGGTTCTGAACCTGTACCACAACCCACTCAATCACCTGTCGACGGAGATATGGCTGCAGCGGTTGTCGAGGTAGTGGTGAAGCACACTGGATACCCTGAAGATTTCATTGAACTGGACCAAGACCTCGAAGGCGAACTAGGCATTGATACGGTGAAGCAAGCAGAGATTATGGCAGACATTCGCTCGGGTTTCGACTTGCCCGTTGACGAAGACTTCGTTCTCGCCGACCACCCAACCCTGAATCATATGATTGGTTATATTCAGAAAATGAAAGGAGGGTCGGTACCGCAACCGAATGCACCATCTGAACCGACACAGGTACAGGCACAGCCCGAGGTTCCTCCTCAAACAGTTTCGCAACCAACTGAGCCTATTGTTTCATCTGCAGACCCATCAATCTCTCCAACGCTGATTCAAGTTGTGGTTAAACACACCGGATATCCAGAGGATTTCATCGAACTGGATCAAGACCTCGAGGGAGAACTTGGCATTGATACGGTCAAGCAAGCAGAAATAATGGCCGAGATTCGAACGATTTTTGAACTCCCTGTCGATGAAGATTTCATTCTTGCAGACCACCCAACGTTGAATCATTTCATCGCATACATTACGAAGATGAAAGGTGGGGGGCAATCTCAAGTTTCAGTCGAAGAAGATGGTCAATCACCTCCTGGGGCTTCGCCTGTTCCTTCAAAAACAACATCATACAATGTAGGCTGTCGACGTTGGCAAGTTGAAATTGAGGATTGTCCGGGCCTCGAATCTCCTCAAATACTCAGTGATACGATGGTCATCACTGACGACGATTGGGGCATCGCTGAAGCAATGTGCAAGGAATTTGACGCCTTGAACTTAGAAAGCGTACGCATTGGATTTGAAAGTGGTATTCGCGACCCCTCAGTTCAGCAAGAACAAGGTCGAACAGTCTACCGTGCAGACCCAGCAATACCACAGCATGTTCAGTGGGTTTGTTCCCAACTTGCAGGAAAGAAGATTGGTGGTTTGTTCCATCTATCACCTATGAAGTTAGCATCTGAAACCATGCTCGACGATGCTATACCTTCTTCTCAAATCGCTCTATCTGCCCACGGTTGGTTTGGCCTTCTGAAAGGATGTGGCGAATTGCTTACAGATTCAGCAGTTGTTGTATCTGTAACGGCTATGGATGGTCGACATGGGAATCATGGTGAGCGCTTCAATGCGATACAATGTGCCGCTTCTGGTGTGACGAAATCGTATGCATTCGAACGACCAGAACTCCGCTGTCGTGCACTTGACATTCATCCTGAATTGATGCTTGAAGCACCGATTGCAGCACAACATATCATAGAAGATGTCTCGAAATACGGAGGCGAAGTTGAAATCGGTCTCGATAGAGACCATCGTCGATGGACACTTGTAGCCTTTGCAGAGGACCTCGTTGAAGATACCACATCTCTTTCTGCAGCGGATTGTTACATCGTATCCGGAGGCGGCTCTGGGGTGACTGCTGCCTCAGTCATCGGTCTTGCGCGCGCTAGCCAGGGCAGTGGTGCTCATTTCATTCTGCTCGGTCGTTCATCGCTCATCGAAGAGACTCAAACATGGCTGGAATGGAGTGAAGAGCAACTCAGCGAACGAAAAATGGCACTTCGGGAAGAATTGGTCACAGGTACCGAAGATGGTAAAGTCACTATGGTCGAATGGAATTCAGCATGGCAGAAATTCACGAGGTCGAGGGACGTATATCTGACCTTATCACATATTCATGCTACAGGAAACACGGCAGAATATCAAGCAATGGATGTGACAGATATTGGCTCACTCGAAGCATTTGGTTCATCATGTGGTCGCAAAATTACCGGGATCATTCACGGAGCTGGCCTCGAAGATTCCAAACTTGTGACTGACAAATCGCACGAAACATTCGACAATGTTGTTCGAGTGAAAGTCGATGGCTGGCGAGCACTTCTCGGTGCAGTACATGCTTCAGGGGTTGAACATCCTTCCGTTGCATGTTGCTTTACAAGCGTCGCAGGTCGGTTTGGGAACGGTGGCCAAACCGATTATGCAGCAGCCAACAGTGTGCTTGACGCAGAAATGGCAAGAATCACAGCGAGCGGCCATGGAAGAGGTATTGCCATAGCATGGACAGGCTGGCAAGACATTGGGATGGCCACACGTGGTTCTATTGAAGCCGTCTTTGAAGCAGCAGGTATCGAAACGCTTTCAGTTGAGGCTGGGATGTCGATTTTCGTCGATGAAGTATTACGTGGAGGAAAGCGAAGAGTACTCGGTTGTGGTTCACTTGGTATGATGGACAAATTCAATGCCTTCAGGGAACCACCGTTGAAACTCCCTGCAGAAATGGCGGCTTTACTCGCTGACCCTGAGCGTTTTCCATTTATCGACAAAGTCATCTCGTACGAACAGGGTGTTGAAGTGACGACACAATGCACGCTCTCAACAGAAGAGTATCCCTTCCTTATCGACCATGCCATCGAAGGCGTGCCATATCATCCTGGTGTCATGGCTCTTGAGACCTTTGCACAAAATGCACTCCTTGTTTGTCCACACCTCGTTGTCGCCGGATTCGCTGAGGTTAAATTTGGTTTACCTGTGAAATTAATGAAAGGGCCGCTTGCAGTTCAAACGATTGCACGCTTGGAAAAGAGTGATGATGGCGTTACGATAATTGCATGCAAAATGGTGTCCGACCTTACAAATTCCAAAGGTGAAGTCTTCGGCCAGCGGGAACACCACGTGGGTAAAGTTCGGATGGTCGAAAAGGGAGAGGTATCTGATTTGTTTGCTCGAGAATTGGATCAAGCCCCCTATCTTGGAACACCACCTGCAGGAAAAGCGGTTGAAGATGCTTCATTTATCTATTCACGGTACTTCCACGGGCCTCGATTTCAATCGCATGGTGGAGTGATTGGCGGATGTGGCACAAGCGATGCACCTGGAATTGATGGAATTGCATTAATGCGTCATCAGTTACCAAATGACAAATTATTTGCACGAGAAGATAATGGCGAACCAGTTTTCCTTGAGTCACTTCCAATGTTGATTGAAGCAGGCTTCCAAAACGCAGGCTTGGTTGCCATGGAATTCCTACGTCTCAGCTCATTACCAATTGGAATTGAGTGGTCAACGATGTTGAGGGTACCAGAAAAGAATGAATCCTTGAGGGTTCGAAGCCTCCTCGTTGACCAATCAGATGATGGTGTGACGACGCATCAAGTACTGATTGTGGGTGAAGATGATGCTCCAGTCCTTGCCCTCAAGAATCTAAGGTTGAAATCCATGGCTCCTATTGATGATGCACAATCATTTGAATTTGAACGATGATTGACATGGACGCACCTTTGTCAAATGAAATAATCAATCTCACATGGTCATCAACACATCCTTGCCGAGTCGAATCGTACATCATGCGTCAACAACCTCTCGTTGAGCAGGATGTACACTTGATTCAACGTGATGAGGTCAAAACCTTCGCAACTGAAAAACGCCGTATGGATCATTTCAACGGTCGCAGGCTTCTTGAGATTGCCCTTTCTAATTGGGGGCTGTCTACACTTGATGACATCGAAGTGCTGAGGACAGAAAAACGGGAACCTTATCTTCGATTCATACAAGGGGTTTGGAAGAATCAGCCATTGCCATCATTTTCAATCGCACACAGTGGTGACTATGTTTTTGTTGCTTTGTGCGAAACCGGTTGGTCAATAGGAATCGATGCCGAACCTTTGGATAGAGAACTCTCTTCCGGCGTGTATGAGTTGATGTCATCAGGAGATGAACTCAGGTTTCTTCATGCACATCCAGAACATGCATTGATGTTTTGGACCGTAAAAGAAGCCGTGCAAAAAAGCATGGGGCAGGGGATGCATTTCAATCCAAGGAAAATCAAAGTTCCAATTGAAAAGAATGTCACGCATATTTCAATTGAAAATTTAAAAATTCAATTGGAAAATACAGCAAATTACGGCTTTCAAATCTCTCTTGCTCTTGCCGAACGAAACAACCAACCTCATACCGCAGAAGATGCGTTGCTTGAGGAAACCAAAGATGCGATGAAAACATCCGAATGGTCGGTTGGATGCAATACAATGCGGAACAATCTTTAGAGTTCAAGGTCGTGTTCGATAACGGTTTTGATTTGGTGAGG
>Ga0255751_10001342_pt1 | contig 23454 bp, 28 predicted proteins | sample 071ome_20_FD_179951 | JGI IMG/M metagenome (GOLD analysis project Ga0255751, IMG submission 179951) | Coastal salt marsh microbial communities from the Groves Creek Marsh, Skidaway Island, Georgia - 071412BT metaG (version 2) | ecosystem: Environmental > Aquatic > Marine > Intertidal zone >... | reverse complement strand
CATTACGGTAAATCCGACACGACACCTGCGGAATAAGACAGAGGAACGAAAAATCATGTTCAAAAATATCACTCTGGGAACAGTCGCCGCCTTGGCTTTGACAACAAGCACTGTTCTGGCCGCAGGCGGAGGCGATCAACAGATAGAAGATTTCGCCTTTTCCTTCGAAGGCCCCTTCGGGACCTTTGATCAAAACCAGCTTCAACGCGGTCTGAAAATTTATACAGAAGTTTGTGCATCTTGCCACGGATTGAAGTATGTCCCCCTTAGAACGCTGGCTGATGAAGGCGGCCCTCACTATTCAGATGCACAGGTTCGCGCCTATGCAGCTGAAAACTTTGAGGTGTTCGATGCGGAACTGGACGACTACCGCCCAGCAAAGCCGACAGACCATTTTCCAGAAAATAATGACGCAGGCGCGCCTGATCTTTCCTTGATGGCAAAGGCGCGGGCAGGCTTCCACGGACCCTACGGCACGGGCATCAGCCAGTTTGTCAATGGAATGGGTGGACCAGAATATATCGCGTCTTTGCTTACGGGCTATACTGGTGAAGAAAAAGAAGAGGCGGGTGTGACACTTTATGAAAACACTGCTTTTCCCGGTGGATGGATTTCCATGGCACCACCTCTTTACGGTGAGGACGTAGAGTTCGACGATGGTCATTCAAACGAGTTGCACCACGAAGCACAAGACATCGCTGCCTTTCTCATGTGGACTGCGGAGCCCAAAATGATGGACCGCAAATATACTGGATTTGTAGGGGTGTTTCTGCTGGGTCTTTTGGGTTTCCTCTTGTATCTGACCAACAAGAAGCTCTGGGCGCCGGTTAAACACCGTAAGACAGTGTAATCTGGTGAAAAACTGCTGACAAAAACCCGCCTTCTGGCGGGTTTTTTGTTAGTTTTAATCGTTGTCGCTCAGCCCTGCTCCCGCCCCTGCGAGCCTGCTTTCTTCAGTTGCTGGAGCGTAGGTTTTATGGGCCAGAGCACTCAAGCTGTCGAAAATGTCCTGAGGAACATCTATCCGGCTTTGTAAACGAGGCTCAGTGGCTTGCGCAGCAGACATTGTTGAAACTTTCAAATCGACCGGTCCGGTTTCAGACAGCCCGTCGCGCAGGATGCAGTCAATCCCATCTGCTGATATTAAAGCCTTGAATCGATCCCATGTGACGCTCAGGCATATTTCGTGATCAAGGACCATCATATGTAAAAAAGGCAGCATAAGTGTTGGCATTTCGACATTTTCAACCGTCGACACCCCTTCGAAAATCTGCCCTTCATCACAAAGCGCCGGCCCCAGCCATAGCGCATTTTGCGGTCCAAATCGTTCGATCGCGTTCAGCACCAAGCGCCCGTCGTCCAAACCGTAGGTTCCAAGGCTTCGCGCGGCCTTACCCACTTCTTCGGCTTGGCCCCAGTGCATCCCACTGCCACGGGCAGCCTTTTTACACAGAGCCTCATATTCGTTCAAAGAATAGCTCATCCTGCGTCTGTCAGGATAGGGTAGGGCCAATCATCACGATATTCGCTTTGCAGTTCGTGGGGAAATGCTGCGCCTTTGAACATATTGATCCGGACCCAGCGATCCGATCTGGGATCAAAATGTCCTGCGCCAAAGAACGAAAGTTTTGCCCGCAGAAGGTCAATCGGCATCATCGACGCGCAAATCGTGTTGTCCCTGACCTCTGCATAGGGATACCGTTGCGCAAGCTGACAGCGCCGTGCGGTATGACGATGTTCAGGATGCGCCAAAAGAAAGGCCGCAACCGTTGTCCCGGAGTTCACGTTTGATAGATCTGCATACATCCGCGCAGCGTCGCGCCCCGGTTGTAAGGGTTGTTCGTAATCAGAAATATCTTCTTCAAATCTTTCCCCCAGTCGCGGCTCCAGTTTTTCTTCGGATACATACCACGCCCGCGCATTCGCAGATGTTTCGGACCAGTCAATCTCGAGCGCCCAAGCATAAATTTCTTCGCATAGTTGCTTTAGATTTTCCACGCTCATGCGGCCATCGATGCGAAATCCCTTAGCTTCATCTGCATCCATGCAATCGGTTAGCCCATCAATAAGATCAGGATAAGGTTCCATCATAAGTGAAATAAGCTGTTCTTGCCCCTCAAGGGACAAATGCGCCTCGCTCCACTCCAACAGCCGCTGCCAAGGGTAGGGTTTGGTAAAATCAAAACTTTGCAAAAAGATCTCTAAATGGGAAAGGTCCTTTTTCAGGCCAGAAAGTTTTTCCAACTGAATGGAATGTTGTGACCGCCATTCTTCAACATTTTGGTGGACCCGTGGAAGAAGGTTCAGAAAGGTTTCGACTTCCGTTTCCGATGCATCTTTGACGGATCGCACGCGCAAAAGCGCCTCTTCTTTAGCCAATATCCAATTATTGATTAACATCGGGTGATTGACAACAAAGGGTGCCATACCCAGGCCCGTCGAATTTCCTATACCAAAACAGCGCCTAACATGTGGATCTAAGGCAACAGCCGTCTGTGGAGATCGCATTTTGGCAAGATATTCAACAAGATCCATCACAAAAGTCCGGATCAGGTATACGGTCAACATTTCGATCTGAAAGGGCCCTCTGCATTCGCATCTGTCAGTGAGAACTTCCCGATCTGCGACCCCAAATTTGCCCGACCCATAGACCGCCGTCGTGCGCATAAGATACCCCACAGAGGCAACCAATTCGGGGTCTGGCTGATCCCCCTTTGCCAGAGCCGACACCACATGATCCCACAGCCTTACTGAGCGGTTGGCCCGCGACATGCTGAGTTCGCGTTCACTGACACGGCCTGCTTCTTGCAAGGGGATGTTGGCGCGCAGACGTTCAATTTCGCCGTCGTCAGGCACGCCGTCAAATAGGGTAAAGGTTGCATCCCATTCTGTCGCAATCACTCGATCGGACCGTTTTTCCGGCGGTAAATCATTTGCGAAGGCAATGAGCGAATAGGTATGATCAGGTCCGATGGCGCTGTAGACAGCGACACCGACACCTTTGGTGTCAATTTCAAAACGTTTTGTTTCAAAACGCCACTCATCTGCGACAAGCCTACGCAATAATGTGCGCATGAAAGAAAGTCTCGTCTGATGGAACGACCCCATCCGGGACAGAGTCATCAGATCTTGCGCCGGACGATAGGTCAATTTTTCAGGTTGGCCAATTTGCATGTCCATTCATGTTCTCCGGCTTAAAACGTCTTTATCGAGTATAACAGTTTTTAGAAAGGAATCCCTTTTTCATTAACGACATTAGAAGCGTTATATACAACGTCAAGCGTTAAGAAGGCCGTGGTTTTTAAAACTCTCTTTTGATATGTGCCAGATGTCTTTGAGGTCGCCGACGCGACTTACGACAGTGGGTGTATCACTTTCTTTACCAAGCATTTCTAATTGATTTAAGGTTTTTCTCATTTCTGTTGCACCCAACGCCGCAGAGGAACCTGCGACTTTATGAATCGCTTTTGTAAGATCAGCAACATCTGAGTCCAAAGCCGATGGCGCACAAAGCCCTTCAATCATCTCTTCGGTCTCGTTTACAAACCGATCTAGAAGGGTTTTTAAAACATCAATGCCAAGCTGGTCTTTAAGCTCTGCAATTTTTTCCAGGTCAATAATATCCGTCGACATATCAAGAACCGCACGTTCGCCTTGCACTGTCTCGTTTTCCTTTTTTCTCTTTATACCAACCTCTTTCAATTTGGTAAACAATTGTGACTTTTTGATTGGCTTGGAGAGAACAGCGTTAATTTCAGCTTTTTTGAATTTTTTGATTTCATTGGGCGTGCAATGGGCAGTGATCGCAAAAATGGGAGCTTTTGAAGAAAGCCCTTGCCCCCTTCGAATATGGCCATCCACATCGGGCCATTCATCGGTGTGCGAATTTCATGGCTGATTTTTGTCAGGGATTGTTCCTTTCCGCTCGCACCAACAAAGGCGCGGATCCAAGACTGTATCAGTTCTTCTTCGGCTTTTACTTCATCGGAAATATCGCGCATGAATGCCACAAAGAGCGTATCGTCTTTGTCTTTGATAACATCCAACGACATTTCGACAGGAAAAGTAGACCCCACTTTACCCACACCATCTACTTTGACTCGGCCTCTTCCAATTACACGGGCGGCGCCATTTTAAAGAATACGCTTCATACACATTTCATGGGCTTTCTGGTGTTTTCCTAGGAAGATCAATTCAGAGAGCTTTGCTCCAATGGCTTCTCTTGCGCTAAAGCCAAATATTTTCTCTAATGCTCCGTTATATTCTTGAATAAATCCGTTCTTGCCCACCACAAGTATGACTTTCAAACTGGCCGAATTGAGGGGCGGCATCGGTTTCAGGACCTTTCGATGATCCATCGTGCGAGTTTCACTAATGCGATAAAGGCGCAGCATAATAAAAGCGATAAAGGCAATGATGACGAACAAAATTACAGACAACCCAATCAAATGCTTAAATGTTTTGGATATATCTCGGCGCTATTTATAATCGCCCTCCAAAGATATCTTTAAACCCAAAACTGTCAAATCGTGAATTTCTTCTTTGTACTCAGCAGCCGAGTCCATCAGCATGTAAATTGATTACCTTAAGGTGTCGTTACTTTGTGCGAACTTGTGTAGATGTCTTTTATATGTGATTCTTTAGACTTTAAAGTCTTCTGACAAACTCAACGGAAACCATCTCAGGATGTTTGGATGCATCACCGAGGCACTCATTTCTACCCCTTTCTTTGTATTTCCACCGTTCGTGAGGCCTTTGGAGTGCACGACAAGTGGTGGTGTTCGGCTTTGCACTGGAACTGGGAAAATCGACTGTAATAGTCATAAATTCACCCAAAAATATGATGTTTATCCTAAAGGTGATAATTATATCACAAAGTGAAGCACTCATTTTGTTCGTATGTTAGAAAAATAGCTTTTGCGGTTGTTTTTAAATCCTTTTTGGCACATTATCTACCTTATAAGGAATTGGTGTCGTTAGCGGTGAAAGTGAATAAATGAAAATATTGATTGCAGATGATCATGATCTCCTAAGAGATACATTGACTATGTTTCTCCAGGGAGAAGGCAGCATCGAAACTATAACTGCGTCAGATCTTGATGGCGCGTTGAGCAAAGTAGACATTGAAGGTCCTATCGATCTCATCATGTTGGATTACAACATGCCTGGAATGTCGGGTCTGAATGGTCTGAAAAAAGCGTTGGCACATGGGGGCGGACAACGAGTCGCTCTGATCTCGGGTATTGCTACAAGATCTGTCGCGGAAGAAGCTTTGGCGATAGGTGCCGCTGGGTTCGTTCCTAAAACGCTTTCAGCGAAATCTTTGATCAATGCCGTACGTTTCATGGCGATGGGTGAACAATACGCTCCCATTGACTTTATGACGGCAGAAGACGAAGCTGCCGCTCCCAATCCTTTGGCGGAAAAACTGTCCCGTCGGGAACTTCAAGTTCTTGAAGGATTGTCAAAAGGCAAGTCCAATAAAGAGATTGCGCGTGATTTAGACCTGCAGGAGCCCACGATCAAGCTTCACGTTAAAACGCTTTATCGTAAGATTGGGGCCGGAAATCGGACGCAAGCTGCTTTGATTGCGAAAGACGAAGGTCTTTTCTAAGAGGAACTAACCGCCATTCTCATGACAACAGCGCGGCTGGAAATCTGCGTTGGTTGGGCTTGGGACTTTACGGATCTAAAGTGTATCGATATCCTTCGATATTGCACGAGGTTATGCTGTTCAACCTTTGGAGTTGAATATTCACAATATCGGTCCACATCGTCGTTCCAAATTTTTCCATCATTTTACCGTCTATGGTTTGAAGCAAAGCGGAACATTGACCGGTGCTTCCAGGATGTAACGGCGGTCGGCCAAGTTCGCAGTTTAGCTCGGCATTGCCGATCAAACTTTCGTTGGCATCAAAAAATACCGCCGAAATGCCAGAAATTGCGCGACCCGTGCGGTTGGTGAATTGAGTGGTCAAATGATATTCTGCCGCCGGACCATACTCGTCATGTGTAAAGAATAGATTTATGCCACAAACGGTCCGTTCTTCTGCCGCAATACAAAAGGGCGCAGAGAATAAAGCTACCGCCATCAAAGACAAAGATTGCCGCATTACGAAAGAGCCTTGGCGTAATTTCGCCGTGTCGTTGCCAAATCTTCAAGTTTACGTTCCCGCATTTCTTCGGCGCTCAGCAACACTGCAGCATTGAGAGCCTTTATCATAGAAGACCCTAATTTTGTCGATGAATCTAAAACCGCCCCACCCATATCAAGTATCACCAAATGGGCAGATTTTTGTTCAATTTTCTCAAGAATTCGCCCTATTTCAAGCAAATCATAACCAAGGCTAGACAAGCGCATTATAACAAGCTTGTCCCCCTTTCTCAGAGCATTGACCGCCAACATCAATTCAAAACGCTCATCTTCGCGAGTAGTTTTTTCAGTGTAGATATTTGCATCATGGCAACCAAATTTAACGATCGCAGTTTTCTGGACATCTAATTCCGCTTCCGTCTGGAATTTAGCAATTCGAGTGTATCCGATGTACATGGGCCGCCTCCGGTTGCAAAATTTCAACCCAAAGGGTACCTGAATGTACTGTTATAAACAAATTCAATTCGGACGATAAATTGACTTTTGATAATCGTTTATATCCAATTTAGCAGTCATCAAGAAAATCTATTTACCCGAATTGTACATTCTTATTTCTTTGGCGTCTGCACAGCGCGCAATCTTTCAGCCAAAATCCTTAATATTCCCCGCACAACAATATGTGATTCGTCCACCATTTTGTCGAACTCCTCGCGGGAGACAAACAAAAGGTCACAATCGGTAACCGTCGTAGCATTGGCCATCCGTGATTGGTCACTAACGACTCCCATTTCGCCAAACAGCTCGTTTTCACGAACAATGAAATCTGGCTGGTTTGTAGCATTGCTGGGCAGAAAGATTCCAATCTGTCCCGAAATGACCAGATACACACCATTCGCAGCATCCCCTTTTCGAAAGATGAACTTCTGCGGTTCAACCTGCATGCGCTTCACATTAAAATTCCACTTCAGATGATTGAACGGCGAATGACACTTTCGAAGATGTAAGAGACTTGGACAATTGATCCAATTCGTCGTCAGTGCGTGCTGGGCTATGATGTGTAATGATCAATTCACGAATATCAGCCTGTTCCGCAAAAATGCAAGCTCGCTCTATCGAAGAATGGCCCCAGCCTTCGCGCAGCTCTAATTCTTTTTCGGTAAACATTCCATCCCAAAGAACGAGACGTGATCCCTTCACAAATTTTAAAAGCGAATCAAGCTGTGTTGCAACGTATTCGTTGTCTAGAAGGTAGCAAAATTTGCCCTTAGAGGTCTCGAAGGAATATCCCATGCACCCACCAGGATGATTAAGTTCAATCATGTTCAGCTTACATTTTGATGCTAGCTTTCTCTTTAATGTTGAGTAATTTGTAAATTTCAGCTGCTTGAGAATAGTGACGATATCAACAGGAAAATAACCACCAGAAAAATATGTCTGAATGAGATTTTTCAAAACATGTCGATTTACAAGTCCACTAGCAAGATAAATATCTTCTTGGTGAGAAAAAACACCAAGATTAAACGGTAATCCTTGAATGTGATCGTGGTGAAAATGGCTATAAAGAATTATGGTCGTTTTTTGCCTATCCAGAATAACATCTTGAAACCCTGTTCCAGTATCTAAAATAATTTGGAAGTCATCTGTCACAAGTTCGTAACAAGACGTGTTACCACCATACTTTGAGGTATTTTTTGGCTGGGGAATTGACCCCCTGACACCATGCATTTTTACAATCAAACTATTTCCAACTCTTTCTATATTAGGACTCGCGACTACTTTGTTATAAAGCCGTTGCTTATCCAAGTCTTGTCCCCTTAAAGACAGGTCTTTAGCCAAAGGGGTGGGTGAAAGACTTTTCAAGAAGCCCTCCTCTCACCAAAAGATGTGCAATCAACCAAGAATCACTTTATTTTTTTCTCCTGCTTTACATGTCGCATCAACGCGTCCGCCTGCTGCTTTGAAAGTCCGAAATCCTTGCGAAGCTGCTCGAGCGAACGTATCTCGACGGCATCGACAATCCCATCTTCAAGCGCTTCTCGGATCTGGTCTTCGAAAATTAGTTTTCTGCGCGCGATCTGATTGCTGAACGCATTGGCTAAAATACCAGTCAATAATGCGACAACAGACACGCCCATAAGCGCAGTTGCTACCGAAATCACTTTTCCAATCCATGTTACGGGCGACACATCTCCATATCCCACTGTGGTCAAAGTAATCAGCGACCAGTACATCGCATCAGGAATAGATGCGAATTTTTCCGGCTGAGCTTCGTTTTCTGCGTAGTAGATAAGCGAAGACGTCAAAACAAACGCGATTACAAACAAGTAAAGCGCTGCAATAAATGATTTGCGTTCTTCATAGACAGCACTGAATAGATCCTCGATGGCTGTGTTGTAGTTTGAAAGCTTGAAAATACGCAAAAGCCGTAGCGTTCGCAGAACGCGCAGATCCAATCCCGGGAACAGTGCCTGAAGATAAAATGGTAAGATAGACACAAGGTCGATCAGCCCGCTAAAGCTGAACATATATCCCAAACGCGCACTGCCAAATATTTTATCTTCGTTCGCATGTTTCGCAGCGCTGGCCCACAAGCGCATCAGATACTCAATTGAAAATATAATCACCGAGAAAAATTCAAAGGTATAAAAATGATCCGCATATTTCACTGAAAAATCACTGACCGATTCCAATGTGACGGCAAGAATATTAAATACCACCAAAAGAGCGATAAGCGTGTCGCAAACGCGACTTGCCATATCCCCTTTTTGAGCCGGTTCAAGGATTTCCAATATCCTGTTCTGAATCTGCGAATACCCCATGCGTCGACCCTTTTTATGCGCAGCAATTTTTTATGCACGCACATGTTCAAAACCTTCAATTTGTTCAGAAGCGCCTTAATTAACACATAGCATTCAGACGCATCCAAACGATTGTGCTTATGCAAACCACTTCAGCGCATCCCGCTTCAAAAATATGCGGATTGATAATGATTTGGTCAATAAAGGAGTTTCGCTTTATGGTTATTAGTTCGTTACTTTTGAATTGTTTCTATGTATTCTGTCATGTGACTTCATAATATCGGTAGGAATTAAATATTATTTTGATAATATTAGTTTTCAGACATTTTCACAACTGGCAAACTAAAGACTCATCATAAATGCAGAGGACCACCCTATTAACGGGTGATCCTCTGCATTTATTTTGCTTTTTTTCAGTACTCAACGACAGCGCGAATAGATTTTCCCTCGTGCATCAGGTCAAAACCGTGATTGATCTCTTCAAGCGCCAACTTGTGAGTGATCATTGGGTCAATTTCAATTTTACCCTGCATATACCAATCCACTATCTTCGGCACGTCGGTGCGGCCTGACGCGCCGCCAAAAGCAGTGCCGCGCCAGACCCGTCCTGTGACCAATTGGAACGGTCGTGTACTGATCTCTGCACCCGCAGGGGCAACGCCGATAATGATGCTTTCACCCCATCCCTTATGTGCAGACTCAAGCGCAGTGCGCATAACATTTACATTACCTGTGGCGTCAAAGGTATAATCTGCACCTCCACCCGTAAGCTCTACGAGATGTGCTACAAGATCTCCCTCAACCTTTGATGGGTTCACAAAATCTGTCATTCCGAACCGCGTTCCCATCTCTGCTTTAGCATCATTCAGGTCCACACCCACGATCTGATCCGCGCCCGCAAGGCGCAGACCCTGAATAACGTTAAGACCAATGCCACCCAGACCAAACACAATTGCACGGCTGCCAATTTCGACTTTGGCTGTGTTGATCACAGCGCCGATACCCGTTGTCACTCCGCAACCAATGTAACAAATCTTGTCAAAAGGGGCATCTTTGCGCACCTTGGCCAAGGCGATTTCAGGCACGACAGTATGATTGGCAAAGGTCGAACATCCCATGTAGTGATGGATTGGCGTTCCATCGAGCATTGAAAAACGCGTCGATCCATCGGGCAACAAGCCCTGCCCTTGCGTGGATCGAATAGCTTGGCAAAGATTGGTTTTCGGGTTGAGACAATATTCGCATTCACGGCATTCCGGCGTGTAAAGCGGAATCACATGATCCCCGACCTCTAAAGATGTGACGCCTTCGCCGACCTCGACAACTACGCCCGCACCTTCATGGCCAAGAATCGCTGGAAATATGCCTTCAGGGTCGTCGCCAGATCGCGTAAATTCATCTGTGTGGCACAATCCGGTTGCTTTGATCTCAACCAGCACTTCTCCGGCGCGTGGTCCTTCGAGTTCTACTTCCATGATTTCCAATGGTTTTCCGGCTGCAAGAGCCACCGCTGCTTTTGTACGCATTCTTTTCCTCCGCAAATTTTCCTTGCCTTAGCGCGAAACTCTTATCATAAATTGATAACGAGTCTTGAAATATGAGAAAACATTGCATCTTGAACGCCTCATTGCAATCCTTGAAATCATTGCCGTTTCCGGTCGGGCCATCAGCGTTTCCGACATTCAAAAGGCCACTGCCCTGCCCAAACCAACCGTTTATCGGCTCTGTAGCGCTTTGGCAGACCATCAGCTGATCGACAGCGATGAGGAGAATTCAAGATATGTCATCGGTGAAAGATTGATCAGAATTGCGCTTCTTGGCAAGTCTGATGTTGATGTGCGCCGCGTTGCTGCTCCTATATTAGCAAAATCAGCGATAAAATTTGGGGAAACTGTTTACCTGTCGCGCTATCGAAACGGAGGTATCGATATCATTCACGTGGAAACTCCGAATGATCCAACGCGCGGCCATATTTATCCGGGTCTTGGCCCACTGCCTCAGAATTGCATGGCTTCAGCTTTTGTCATGGCAGCCTTTGCCGAAGATCCGTTTCGCCAAGAAATTCTAAACAACGTGATCAATCCGTATAAAGCGGCACGAAATAACGCGAAAGGTGCGGCGCCTTTGGATCTTGATCCTGTTCGCGTTGCTGGGTTTGCCCATATCGAACAGGCTACGGAGTTTGGTGCAACAAGCATTTCCGCCCCTATTTCAATCGGCACGCTTGGGGCAACCTTTGCGATTGGTGTTGTTGGGCCCAATGACCGGTTGCTTGAAGATACAACGCAAAAGATCGGCAAAGAGCTTATCAAAATTTCGTCCCAGATGGGGGGCGCAATTCAGCTTTGCAATGTTTCTGAGGTTTAAGGAGCAGAAGAAAGGGTGATTTATTCGCCGAACCATAAGACATAAAATACAGATTTTAAATTGAAATGGAGACAAACTATGAACCTAAGACCTGATCCAACGTTTCACGCCACGGCTGCGCTGGCAATGAAGGCGCCTGTTGAAAAGCTCGCCTTTACCCTAATGCTCAGCCCAGATGGGTCCCAGCCTGACGGATTGGCTGTCGTTGATGTTGATCCATCTTCAAAAACATATGGTGAAATTGTGCACAGTCTCTTTATGCCCAACAAAGGGGATGAATTTCACCATTTTGGCTGGAATGCCTGTTCTTCGGCGCTGTCGCCTTTGACGGGACATGCGTTTTATGAACGCCGGTATCTGATCATTCCCGGCATTCGGTCGTCCCGTATATACGTCATTGATGTCAAAGAGCCGCTGGATGCAAAAATCCACAAAATTATCGAACCCGAAGAATTAATGGAAAAAACAGGATATTCGAGACCCCACACCATTCACTGCGGACCAGAAGGCATTTATGTTTCCACCCTTGGAGGCGGAGGAGAGGACGGAACAGACGGACCTCCGGGAATTTTCATCATGGATTGTGAAACCTTTGACATTCTTGGTCGCTATGAAATGGACCGCGGGCCGCAGGACAAACATTATGACTTCTGGTGGAACCTTCCCAAAGATTACATGGTCAGTTCCGAATGGGGTCTGCCGCCGCAATTCGAAAACGGCATCGTTCCCGAAGACCTGTTAAGCAATAAATACGGCCATTCGATCCATTTCTGGGATCTTCGCGGGCGTACGAATATCCAAACCATTGACCTCGGCGAAAACCACCAAATGGCGCTTGAAATCCGCCCAGCGCATGAGCCGACCAAAGAATATGGATTTTGCGGTGTTGTTGTGGATACTACAAATCTTGAGGGGGCGATTTTCACCTGGTGGCGCAATGAGGATGGTACATTTGACGCAAAAAAAACCATCACTATTCCGCCCGTTCCTGCCGATCCCGATGATTTGCCAGAGCTACTTAAGGGATTTGCCGCAGTCCCGCCTTTGGTCACTGATATTGATCTGAGCTTGGACGACAAATATCTTTATGTTGCCTGTTGGGGCACAGGGGAAATGCATCAATATGATGTCTCTGACCCGATGAACCCTGTCTTGAACGGTAAGGTGGAAATCGGTGGAATCGTGGCAAAGAAAAAACACCCCAACGGATCCGACTTTGGCTATGGACCGCAGATGGTGGAAATCAGCCGTGATGGAAAAAGGGTTTATTGGACCAATTCCCTATATTCGACATGGGATGACCAATTCTATCCCGGGGAACGCGGCGCTGCCATGGTAATGGCAGATGTCGGCGAGAATGGTGATTTTGCTCTCAACAAAGATTTTTTTGTCAAATTCCCCAAGGGGTACCGGTCCCATCAAATCCGCCTAGAAGGCGGAGATTGTTCAACTGACAGTTTCTGTTTTCCATCCTTTTAAACATGGAAGCAACGCAAACCGTGGCGGCCCTTTGGGGGGCCGTCATTATTTCGGGACTGTATCACGGTTTGAATCCGGCGATGGGATGGCCATTGGCAGTGTCGGCGGCCTTAATGGAACGCAAGCACAGCGCCATGCCAAAGGCATTGTCCGCATTGGCAGTCGGACATTTTCTTTCCATGTCGCTCATACTTTTGCCGTTTTCATTGATGGCAAGTCTTGTCACATGGGAAAGCCAAATCCGCATCGCCGCAGGTGTTTTGGTGGTCCTTTTTGGGATCTACCTTTTGATCAATCGGCGACATCCAAGAATTCTTGCACGCATTCCCCCATCGAAATTGGCACTTTGGTCTTTTTTGGCTGCTTTGGCGCATGGTGCAGGATTGATGCTCGTACCTTTATATCTCGGCCTATGTGCGCCAGAGGACACCACTATGAACCATAAGGCAGCAACAACCCTGATGGCAGGAAATGCGGGCGCTGCGATCTGGGTGGCGGGTGTTCATACTTTGGCAATGACCGCAGCAGGAGGCGTATTGGCTGTACTCATGTATGTTTGGTTGGGCCTCAGATTTCTGTCGAAAACCTTTTTTAATCTGGACACCGTCTGGGCGCTTAGCCTGATTTTGGTCGGGGCTTTCGGTGTCTATTCTGCGGCAGCGTCATAGTTGGGCCGCTTTTTGAACAGCGCAATTACCCCTAAATCGTCTCGATGGGGACCCGTTGCATTTGCGCCGTAAATCAGGACTTCGACCAGAGTGAGCCCTTCTATTTTGTCATCAAGGTCCTGAAATTTCGCTTCGAACCCTTTTTCGATCCAATGGTGTTTGTTGATCGACAGGCAAAAAAGCGCCCCATCGCGCGCCAACGGCAATAAATTATCGATCGCATCCGGCCCCACGTGGCCATGCGTAAAGGTTCCCGATGACACAATCCCGTCATAGAGCCTGCCAAGATGTGTAATTGGTTTCGTGACATCAGCCACGTCAAGGTGTCGGTAGACGTTCTTTTGCGCCGCGGTTTCAAGCATTTCCTGAGACAAATCGATGGCGTCTAGTGGGGAAAGGTGACGACGCAGCGCTTGTCCCAAAAGCCCCGTCCCGGCCCCAACGTCCAGAACGGGTGCAGCCCCACCATGTTGCAAAAACTGCTGTGCAACATGGCGGGGCAGCACATAATCCATGTCTGCAGCAAAATCCTGATCGTAATCTTTGGCCCAGCGCGCATAAAGGCGACGGTTGTCATCCACAGAGGATAGCGCATAGGCGGCCTGCAAACTTGGGTCATCATCGATCATGGGTTTAGAGCATCAATCTTTCATCCAAAATGCAAGAAGAAATAGGATCAGACCCTTGAAACTCCACAAGAGACATGGCCAAGTACGTCCCATGGAAAACCACCTTTTGTCTTTTGGTCACGGATACTCAGCGCAGGCGCTTGCAAAGCTGCTTTTGCCTAAGGGTTGGCAGGTCACAGGAACAACACGGGATCCGGCCAAGTTGGATCAACTGTCAAACACCGGAGTGATCCCAGCTTTATGGGGTAGCGCAAAGGTCGATGACGCGCTGAAATCAGCAACCGCCATATTAATTTCAACAAGCCCAGATGATGCAGGCGATCCCGTTTTTCTCAAGCATGGGGCAGATATCGCAAAGATTGCCTCAGGGTTAAAATGGTTTGGATATCTTTCGACGTCGGGAGTTTATGGAGATTTTAAAGGCGACTGGGTCGACGAAGACACAATTGTTAATCCGACGACGCGTCGCGGAAAAATGCGGCTCTTGGCAGAGAAACAATGGAGCTCGCTTGATAACCTGCCCCTACACATTTTCCGGCTTGCGGGGATCTATGGGCCCGGGCGCGGGCCTTTTTCCAAGGTCCGCGCTGGAACAGCGCAGCGTGTGGTCAAACCGGGTCAAGTGTTTAGCCGTATCCATATCGATGACATTGCCCAGACGCTTGTCGCGTCCATTTTGTCTCCTAATCCGACACGAATTTATAACCTCTGTGATGATGACCCAGCGCCGCCCCAAGATGTGATTGGCTACGCAGCCGAACTTATCGGCGCACCTCTGCCCCCCCTTGTTCCCTTCGAAAAAGCAGAGCTTGGCCCCATGGCGCGTAGTTTTTATGCGGAAAATAAGCGAATTCGCAACGACCGCATTAAAAAGGAGTTGGGCGTTTCATTAAAATACCCAACCTATAAACTGGGTCTAAAGCACTTATTAGAGACTGAATAAACAGATCAGTCAAATTCGACGGCGCGACCCTCAGCGGCACTTTGTTGTGCAGCCTGTCCCATGATCACGGCTTTGTATCCATCCTCGAGCGTTACATCGGGCGCAGAACGTTCGCCACGGACAAGTTCCAAAAAACCTTTGTGCTGGTAATAGGTCGATCCATTGTGATCACCCGCGTTCAACAAAATCGGATCCACGACGATTTCGCTTTGCTGGGCGCCTTTGGGATGACGGGGGCTTTCGATCAAAATTGGAACAGGAGGGCTTCCAAGATGGGACGGCCAGAACCGCGCGGGGCCGGGGACTTTGGTTTCCAATTTTCCTTTCGGTCCAACAACAGAGATTTCTTCTTGATATTCGGAACCTTCTGCAAACATGCACAATTCCAACATCGCACGCGCGCCATTTTCGAAATCAACAATAACATATCCATTGTCTAAAATATCGGACGGTCTTCCATCGTAGGTTTCATTCAAATGGTTTACATCCTGCCCCGCGCTCGCCATGATCCGGCGGGGTTCGGATTTCAGGATCAACCGCATCAGATCAAAGAAATGACAGCATTTTTCAACAAATGTCCCGCCTGAATTTTCGTTAAACCGGTTCCAGTTGCCGACCTTTCTCAGAAAGGGAAAACGATGTTCACGAATGGTCAGCATTTTAATGCCCCCCGTTGCATCTTCGGCCCTGTCAATCAGAGCGGCAACAGGAGGCATATAGCGATATTCCATCGCCACCCAAACGGGTGACGGATATGTCTTAGAAAACTGAAGAATAGCAGATTGGTCTTCTACTGCGGTAAACAACGGTTTTTCCACCAAAAGAGGCAAAGGTCGTGACCCCGCAATCTGTTGCATCTGAGCCATATGGCAATGGTTAGGGCTCGCGATAACCAAACAATCCAGATTGGACACAGACAAGAGATGTTCGATCGATGTGGCCATGATGGCATTTGGCGCTGCCTTAAACGCAGAGGCCGCCATTTCCCTATCTGGCTCGTAAATCGCCGCGATATTAGTGCCATCTAAAAGAGCAATATTGCTCAGATGCTCATGCCCCATCATTCCGCAGCCGATAATTCCGTAATTCGTCATGTTGCTTTTACCCTTAAGTCAGTCTTTGCACGTATCGCGCACGGGTCGTGTCAAACCAGGTGCGAGAGTATTCCACAGGCTCAGGCACGTCTGCCCAGCTTAACCGTTCAATATATCCAGTGATAGAGCCGCATTCCAAAGGAAAAAGATCAGGCGCCCATGAGGGGACATGCCCAATCGTGACGTAATCTTCGGCGCGGGAAATCCAAATATTGAGCCGCGTTCGATAATATTGATAAAGCGAATCGGACAATGCAGAAGGATCAACAACACCTGCCTTTTCGTCCAGCCAGATTTCTTCAACTGCCATGATTGTATCATTCAAGTAACGTAAACGGCGAACGCGGGACGCTCGCTGAGAGCGTCCAAATTCTGGGAGATCTTCGGGTTTCATTTCCAAAGACACACTCAGAACATCCGCGCGTGGCAAACCACCGCCTTGTAGCAGTTCCAGCCGGAACATTGCATATACACTGCCCACCACATTATTTTGCTTTATGTAGTTTCCAGACCCTTGAACAGGCTCTATCAGACCAAGATTTTCGAGCCTCTTCAGAGCCTTTCGAAGTGTCCCGACAGATACATTGAGGTCTTTGGCCATCTGGCGCTCTGGCGCTAACCGCTGGCCCGCAATCAAACGACCTGCAGCAATTTCTCGAGCCAGAAATTCACTGATCTGTACAAATCTGGGCAAAGCGCTCGGGCTTTTCGAAAGAGTTGTGAGGGTCACTGTTACGCTTTGTCCTTCATGTTCATGCAAAAATTGATACACTATTGATATATGATAATTCCAGTGCTAGCCTTTTACAACTTTGTTTTTCTCAAGGATTGAAATGAGCATTGTCCCTATCACCTCCAGTGATCTGAAAACATCTGAAGTATCTTGGTTCTCAGCGCTCTGTTCTGATGACTATCAGTTTCTGGGTGTGCCGGAGGGCGACCTTCGCTCCAGCTGGGGGCATTGTTCTCAAATTGTTAAAACGGCTGAGGATCAAGGATTTCGCAACATCCTTTGCCCCTCCTCATATCAGGTCGGTCAGGACACACTATCATTTGTTGCTGGTTGTGCACCGATTACGGCTAAGATAAATCTTCTGGCTGCTGTGCGCTGTGGCGAAATGCAACCCATCATGTTGGCGCGCACTTTGGCAACGCTTGATCACATGCTCGAGGGTCGTTTGACCGTCAACATCATCAGTTCCGATTTCCCCGGTCAAAAGGAGCCAAGCCCGTATCGGTATCAAAGGTCGCGCGAAGTCGTTGAGATCCTGAAACAGGCGTGGACGCAGGATGAGATAAATTATTCTGGTGATATCTATAATTTTGAAGGGCTGAATACCGATCCAGCAAAACCCTATCAAACTGGCGGACCGCTTTTATATTTTGGGGGGTATTCACCGGATGCTTTGGAGCTTTGCGGGCAACATTGTGACGTTTATTTAATGTGGCCCGAGAAGATCGAAGAGCTTGAAGGCCGCATGAAGGCCGTCAACGCAGTCGCGGAAAAATACGACCGGACCCTCGATTACGGACTTCGCGTTCATATGATTGTCCGCGAAACAGAGACAGAGGCGCGCGAATATGCCGACTACATTGTCTCTAAATTGGATGACGAATATGGTCGGATGATCCGCGAGCGCGCGCTTGATTCAACCTCCCTTGGTGTGGCACATCAGGCTAAAAATAGGGAATTAGCGGATAAATTTGGCTATGTAGAGCCACATTTATGGACAGGCGTCGGACGGGCGCGATCAGGATGCGGAGCGGCACTTGTCGGATCTGCAGATCAAATCCTCAGCAAAATCGAAGGTTATCGCAAAATGGGCATGCGTGCGTTCATTTTTTCCGGCTATCCACATATCGAAGAAGCAGAATATTTTGGGAAATTGGTCATGCCTGAACTACACACATGTTCATTACCGCATGAATATGGGCGGGTGCCCGATCAAACCCCAAAAACCCCTTTAGGCGTAGGAGAACGCAAATAATGGAACGCGTGGCGTTATCAGATAAATTAGAATTCAGTCGCTTGATTTATGGGATGTGGCGTTTGGCTGAGGACAGTGACACATCTGCCAAACATGTAGAGGCAAAAATTCAGGCCTGTTTAGATCAAGGGATCACCACATTTGATCAAGCCGATATTTATGGCGGGTATACCGCAGAGACGGTTTTGGGCGCTGCTTTAAAAGCAAACCGATCTCTTGCAAAGCAGATGGAGATCGTCACAAAATGCGATATTCTGGTCGATGCGGGCCGTCACAGCGGCACTCGGGTCAAACATTATGACACTTCGCGCGAACACATTCATGCCAGTGTAGATGCATCACTCAGCGAAATGGGGATAGAACATATTGATTTGTTGCTCGTTCATCGCCCAGACCCCTTTATGGACCACCATGTCACAGGGGCCGCTCTTGATGAATTGGTCGCCTCTGGCAAAGTTGGATCCATTGGTGTGTCCAATTTTCGCCCTTGGGATTGGGAATTGTTGCAATCTGCAATGAAAAACCAGCTTGTCACAAACCAGATCGAAATCAGTCTGAAAGAAATTGCACCATTTACAAATGGTGACCTTGCGTTTCATCAGCGTCACGGGCATCGCTTGATGGCTTGGTCTCCCTTGGGGGGAGGCGATCTGATGGGTGGAAACTCTGCCGTTGCAGCAGTGATGGATCGGCTGGCGGCTCAAACCGGAGTGGATCGTGCCGCGGTAGCTGTGGCATTTTTGCTTGCGCACCCTGCCGGTATCTTGCCGGTACTGGGTACCAACAATCTGTCGCGGATAGCAACGATTTCCGATGCTCTCAAAGTGCGGCTGGACCGTCAGGATTGGTTTGAACTTTACGAAGCAGCTCTTGGACGGGAAGTTGCATAGATGGCTGATGGCGGCTGGGATATGGTGACGGAATTCGAGCCACATGAGGGTAACACACGCGACCTGCGAGACGCTTTCAGCCGGTTTGTATCTGGCGTCACCGTGGTGACGACAGCCTCTGATCAGGGTCCGGTTGGTATTACGGCAAATAGCTTTTCTTCACTGTCGTTAGATCCCCCGCTCGTGCTTTGGTCACCATATACGGGATCGCGCCGATTTCCCTTTTTCGAACATGCAGAGTATTTTGCGATCCATATTCTTTCGGCTGATCAAGAATATCTGTGTCACGATTTTGCGAAATCCCCCTTTGGTTTTGACAATGCAGAGGTATCCTTCAACACCGAAAATGTGCCCTTAATTGAAAATTGTCTTGCCCGTTTTGAATGTAGAAAACGCGCCGTATATCCTGGTGGGGATCACGTTATTGTTGTTGGCGAAGTAAAAAATGTGCAAATGCGTGACGGCAGCGCGCTTTCGTTTTTTGCCGGAACATTTAGAGAGCTCAGCGCATGACCCTGCTGCTCAGTCTGATGAACCCGCTTGAGCGTTTTAACCGACTGGTTGGATGGATCGGCAGCTATCTTTCGATTTTGGCTCTTGCATTGATGGTTTTGATCATCCTGTTACAGGTCTTTTGTCGGTACGTACTGAATAATGCGCTGCCTTGGCCGGATGAGGCGGCACGGTTTTTGATGTTGTGGCTCACAGGTCTCATGGCACCAGTTGCGATGCGACACGGCGGGTTTGTCGCGATTGACAGTTTACTCAGCGTTCTGCCCAAAAGATGGGTGGCTGTTGTATCGATCATTCTTTTGATCCTGTCGATTCTGGTACTTTATGTTGCCATCGGCCTAAGTGCGGCGCACCTTAAATCAGGCTGGCTTTTCAAATCTTCGTCTCTCAAGATTCCCTATGATTGGTTCGGCGGGAAAGCACAGAAAATTCCTCTGGCTTGGATGTTTTTATCTCTCTGGCTTGGCGTGCGCTTGATGATGCTGAGCGCTATAGAGCTTTTGTTGCGCCAGTTCATCACCTTGCTTGGCGGGGAAGACCGGCTTTCACCGATGGTGTCGCCGATAGACGAAAGGGCAGAGATATGCTGATCTGGTTTCTGCCCGTATTTCTGGTCTTTCTTCTGATTGGTCTTCCTGTCGTGTTTGGACTGGTCGCCGCGCCCGGAGTGCTTCTTTTCATGAACGGTCAGGAACGCGACATTGCCCTGCTTTATCGTAATGTCTTTAACGGGATGAATTCCTTTCCTCTGATGGCCATTCCGTTTTTTATGCTCGCAGGAGAGCTGATGAACCGTGGGGGCATCACCCTGAGGCTTGTGGAGTTTTCACAAGCTCTGATGGGCCAGTTGCGCGGTGGGTTGGCACAGGTCAATATCCTGTCCTCTATCCTTTTTGCCGGAATGTCTGGTTCCGCAGTGGCTGATACCTCTGCGTTAGGCTCTATGTTGATCCCTGCGATGGAAAAAGAAGGCTATAGCCGCAAATTTGCGGCAGCAATCACTGCGGCCTCTTCTGTGATCGGACCGATTATTCCACCGTCAGGGATTATGATCATTTATGCCTATGTAATGGGGGAATCTGTCGCCGCACTGTTTCTTGCTGGGATCATACCTGGACTTTTGGTGGGCATCGGGCTGATGATCATGGTGCGCCTTTTGGCAGACCGATATGACTTGCCACCGGCCAAACGTGTGGTGCAAAAAGACATCGAAATCGGAAACGCCGAATTTTGGGTTTCCTTCCTGCTGGTGCGGCTAAATTTAGCCAGCTTGATCATGGTTCTTGCACCAATATCTGATGAGGCAACAACAAGCGTCAAACTTTCTGTTTTTGGGGCATCTTTGCTTGTCGCGCACGGCGCATCGCTCGCTCTGCGTCGGATTGTAAGTGACGATTTTCGCAAAGTATGCAAACGCGCGATGGTGCCGCTTCAGACTCCAGTTCTGATCCTTGGGGGCATTCTGGGCGGTATTTTTACCCCAACAGAGGCCGCGGCGGTTGCTGTCGCCTATGCCGTACTCGTCGGCCTCTTTATTTTGCGGACATTTAAACTGACAGATCTTGGACCCGTCTTGGCCAAGGCGTCGTTATCCTCTGCGGTGGTCCTGCTGCTTGTGGGTGCCGCAATGGCCTTTAAAACAGTTGTCAGCCTGTCACATGCCCCAGAGCTCATGGCAGAATTTGTTTTGGGGCTGTCAAACGATCCTCTGATCCTTTTGTTTCTGATCAACATTTTGTTGTTCATCGTAGGAATGTTTTTGGATGCAGGACCCGCGATCATTATCCTTGGGCCCATCCTGGGGCCAATCTTTGTAGATCTCGGAGTCCATCCAGTCCATTTCGCAATCATAATGAGTGTAAATCTTACTGTCGGACTTGCGACGCCGCCCATGGGTCTTGTTCTTTTTGTGGCAAGTTCTGTGTCTGGTGAACGCGTTGAAACCATAGCACGTACGATTTTACCATTTCTTTTGGTTGAGATTTTGGTGATCTTTATGATTACTTATATCCCAGCCATTTCAATGACGATTCCGCGTTTGACGGGATTCGTTAACTAACCTGAACTGCATTAACCTGGGAGGAAAACATGCTGAAAGGTACCATAAAGCCACTCTTGGCAGCGACACTCTTGGCGGTTTCACCGCTAAGTGCGCTGGCCGCGGATTTCACGATCCGTGCGACAGCAAATTCTAATGAGAATGACGAAGATTATGACGGTCTTATCGTTTTCAAAAATTACGTTGAATCTGCGTCCAACGGGGCGATTGCCGTTGAAATGTTCATCGGCACACAGCTTTGTTCCAACGGCACCGAATGTTTGCAAGGTGTCGCCGATGGTACAATCGACGTGGTAATCCAAACCTCGGGTGGAACCGCAGGGCTTTTCCCGTTTGTTCAGGTTCTCGACTTGCCTTATCTCATGGCGGATGATCGGGTCGCTGAAAGCGTTCTGGCAAATGGCAGCGAATTTGTCACGACTATGCAGGACATGGTTCGCGATACATCAGGCGGCGCCATCCGTTTGATGACCATCGGCAACACCGGAGGGTGGCGTAACTTTGCCAATACGCAGAGACGCGTACAAAACCCATCAGATATGAATGGTCTTAAAATCCGGACTGTTGTCGCCGACCTGCCACAAGAGCTTGTCAAAGCGCTGGGCGCATCGCCAACTCCGATCCCTTGGCCCGAACTGTTTTCTTCACTGCAAACGGGTGTTGTTGAAGGGTCGAAAAACGGCATCACGGATATCATGAATATGAAATTCCCAGATGCTGGGCTGAAATATGTAACACTTGATGGGCATGCCTACATGGGTGCGTTGTGGTTTATGAACAACGATAAATTCATGTCGATGCCGGAAGGCCTCCGCACAGTTGTTGCAGACGGCTTCTACCAGCTACAACAAGCGACCTTTGCCTCACCCAAGCGGAAATCAATTCAGGCTTATGCCGATTTTGTCGCTGGTGGCGGAGATCTTTACGTTCCAACCCCTGAGGAAAAGGCCGCTTTCAAAGAAGCCGCTGCACCTGTTTATGAATGGTTCAAAGCGAATGTTGACGGTGGCGAGCGGGCCATTAACGCGCTGGTCAGTTCGGCAGCAAGCGCAGAAAGCGCAATCAACGCTGTACGCTCGGCCGATTCAAACTAGGGCATGTGTAAAACGGAATGCGGGGGATACCCCCGCATTCCACGCCTAGGCTCTTTGTCAGAGAGGTCAGCTTATGCACGATCCTTTGCAAGTTTTCCGCAAACAGGGATTTGAAGTTTTTGAAAACATCCTTGATAAAGATGAACTATCTTTACTTCAAACCTGTTGTGATGCGCTCTTGTCCGAACCTGTTGATGATGGCGGACAAGGGGATATCCACAAAATTGGTCTTGGATCATCACGACGTTTCCTAAGCCACAGGCACACGGATTTTCCAGAACTTGAGGCTTTTCTTCTTGGCCCCAAAATAGCGAAGATTATTCAATGTCTTGGGATTGATGAGGCGATGTTGTTTAATGAACAATTCGTTGTGAAAGGTTCAGGTCAGGGCGCAAGGTTTGCCTGGCATCAGGATGGTGCCTATGTTGGATTTGAACATCGTCCCTATGTGACTGTCTGGATCGCCTTGGATGACGCCAATCTGGACAATGGATGTCTTTATATCCTGCCCCGTAATCTGGAGAATGAGAATTACTTGGAGCCTCATGAATGGCAGGACGACAGCAACGAATTAAATGGATATTCTGGAACAGAACGGGGTCTTCCGTTGATCTGCAAAGCGGGTACGGTTGTCGCCTTTTCGAGCCTGACGCTCCACAGCTCAGGAACAAACAACACCCTTCATCCCCGCCGCGCCTATGTAACACAATATTCAGACGGACCAATCATCGACCCGAATACGAATGCCCCTAAAAGGTTTGCCAAACCATTGGCAGAACCGGCTTAACGAAACGGATATAACCACACACGATAGTCATCAATCAGCACATGCGCTTTT
>Ga0255751_10001341_pt1 | contig 23455 bp, 11 predicted proteins | sample 071ome_20_FD_179951 | JGI IMG/M metagenome (GOLD analysis project Ga0255751, IMG submission 179951) | Coastal salt marsh microbial communities from the Groves Creek Marsh, Skidaway Island, Georgia - 071412BT metaG (version 2) | ecosystem: Environmental > Aquatic > Marine > Intertidal zone >... | reverse complement strand
TCTGTAATAGTATCATTGACAGTAGTACCTTTTTCGCTATAGCCACATCTTTCGTGGTCAATCCAATAAATATAGTCTTCATCCATTGAAATTGGTACCCAGTGTCTTTGTCCAACGTCAACACCTTGGTTTACATAATTACTAGCATCTTCTGTTAATACAGTTGCGGTATTTGCTTGGAACGTCCATAAATCAGTTGCAACGTTTTGAGTGTCGTAAGAACCTTCGTGCACTGAATTTAAAATTGGATCATAGAATTTATAAGAATTATTATTAGATGCAGATCCTGGTAAGCTTGGAGTAAATGCTGATTGCGTTGAAAAATTATATCCACCGGGCCGACTAGCTGATCCAGCACTTACGAAAACATGACTACCGCCTTCTACGTATCTTATGTTATTAAATCCAATTGACGTAAAATTAGAATCATTTAACAAAGTAGTATAAGTTTGATTATCAAAATCTACATCAATTAAGGCTCCTACATCGGTTGAACTAATATCACTTTCAAATCCAACTAATGCTCTATTTGAATTATTGAACATAAATGATCCACTAGTTGAATATGCACGTTCGAACCATTCTCCAGGCGCATATCTATTGAACTGATAACGTGTGTAAGGATACTGTACAACTGGCGAACCACTTTGATCAGTCGCAGTACTAAATACGTCGTCAACATTAACAGTAATGGATGAAACTAAATAATTTTCATAGTTATATGTTGTTAAGAATTCATCGCCTACTGCTGGAACAAGATCGAGTTGATTTAAATATCTAAAGCTAGAGGTATAGTTATTAGGAGTAAGAGAAGTATTTGAGCTAACTACAGTTTCGCCAACATCAGCACCAACTGCACTACCATATAAAGACATCCCACCAGCTGTTATACCTATATGCGTGTTTACTCCAGATTCAGATCTTGCCACAATAATCGGTGTGCTTGTGCCAAACTCATATTTTTCTTGCAATCCATAATACTGTTTATCTTTTTCTACACGTGAAAAATCATTGGGTATTTTTAATGCAAAAGATGCGTATAAAGGATTACTTTCATATCCGGCTATAACCAAATCATCATTTGAATCAAAAATTATTTTCGCTAAAAGTACTCCTATGTCACTGTAAAGAGTGTTTGGATTATAAAGAGTTAAAGCTGGACCCTGAATTTCTCCGGAGGTATCTAATTTAATAAAATGAGATGCACTCGAACTGTTAAATGTGACAACAATATTGTCATTCGAATCTATAGCAATATTATGACCACCAGAAGTGTTACTTCCTGAATTATCTTTAACATTCAAATGTCTTTCCCAAACATTATTGCCGGATGAATCGAATTTTAAAACGCAACAATGAGTAATTCCAGTGCCAAATAAGTCACCGGCATTAAATATTAAATAAATGTTATCTTGAGAATCAATAGCTAAATCTCTTTGTTTACCACCATTAACATGTGCGCCTTGATCATCATTATAAATAGCTTTTTGCCATGCTAAGGTACCATTTGAGTCAAAAACTGCTAAATAAGTTCCTCCAGTAGAAGTACCACCACCTGTGTATTGATTTTGATATCCAGTAAAAATAACTCTATCGTTTGAGTCAATGGTAATAGCGCATCCTCTTACATTATCACTTGTACTTGTACCAATTCCATAATATCTATCATATGGCGATGATCCATCACTTGAATTATATTTAGCAATCCATACGTCAAGTTCACTGCCACCTAATTGTTCAGTATCAGCTAAAACATAAATATTGTCGTTCGAATCTATAGCAATATCGTATGCAATATCGTCTGGTCCATTTGCTACACCTCGCTCAATATCCCACACCACATCACCATCCGTATTTAACTTAAGAGTTACCGTGCTAACAGAATTACCGCCATTATGATCGTCATTCCCAGTTACGTAAATGTTATTATTTGAGTCAACTTCAACGCCGTAAAATCTTTCACTATCAATGCCGGCAAAGCGTTTTTCCCAAAGTACATCGCCATTAGTATCATACTTTGCTACATACGCATCAGGAGCATTGACTGCTGTCTCAATACCACCAACTACAATTACGTTGTTTAAATTGTCAACAGTACAATCAGTAATGATATTGGTTAAAAAAGTAATATTAGATGTCTGTGAACCAGTACCATCCCAAGATTTGTGTGAAAGCCAATAACCACTCGTAGTTTCTCTAATTGGCATATATGTTGGATTAATACTTGTAGCATCTGACAAACTAGCGTTTGCGCTTTCCATAGACGCAACGTTGTTATTCGCGTTAAAGTCTTCGCCGTCAGTATCCATTGCATTTAAAGCAATTGAACTATTTGTAAAATCACCTTCTCTATAAAATATTCTATAAGTAGATCCATCCGTATATTCACCTAATCCAGATCCATCACCTGGAAGTTTAGCTACAAACGCAAAGGGCGAATTAATATCATCGCGATGCATTGTACCGCCTAAAATAATATCATCATTATTATCTACTTGAACGTCATATACTACATCTCCTCCACTAGATGTTACACAATCAATAAATCTAAACCATTGTACACTTCCGCTTGCAGTAGCTTTAAATACAAAGGCTGATATATGTTTACTAGAACCATCTTTTGGATATGTGTATCCTGTAACAATAACATTACTTTCTGAATCTACAGCAATTGCTTCGGGTAACATATTATGATCACGATGGTAAGCTTGTGGATATAAATTACCTAAAGCGAACCGTTTGTGTGATATTTCATTTCCAAATGCATCGCCATGAAATATTTTAACTACGCCCGGACCATTATTTAGATTCCAGCTACGCGATTGTCCTACTGCAAATATTTCATTATTTGCATTTACAACTACGTCAGTAAATGTTTCTCCATCTGCGCTATCATTAGTTCCTGGATACTGTGTATCAAAAGATTTAGCCCAGCTTTTTGATCCATTGTCGCCAAGTACTGCTAACATCGCACCTACACCGGTTGAAGAATAACCTACATGATATGTAGCTGAAATCATTTCGCTTCTGCTATTCGCAGCTATAGCAGGATTTGTACTCATATAGTGATTGGTATCAGTGCTTTTATCTCTTACTTTTCTCACCAATAAATTACCATCGGTGTCAAATCTCATTACTGTAGTATCTTTTTGGTTATTAAAACCTGCTTCATATCCTGTAGCACAAATATCGTCATCGAGTGGATCAATAGCAATGTCTGTAAATTTTGCAAAATTTTGCGGTGCGTATCTGGTCTGCCAAATAAAATTACCATCAGAATTCAATTTAGCAAGATAAAAACGAGAATCATCTGTGCCACCAACTATTACGTCGTCTTCAGAATTAATTGCTACACAATCGAGCTGTAATGGTGCTGCATTTTTTTCCCAAAGCACATCGCCAAATTTATTATATTTTACTAAAAAATATGAAGATTGCCATCTTCCAACTGCATAAATGTTTCCAGCACTATCAAGAGAAATCTTTTTAGTTCCTACACCAGAACCTGTAGTTTCAGTTTCTAAAACTGAAAACCATGCGTTATCGCCTGTATTCGCGCCCGCCGCGGCTTGCAATAATTTATGTTTTACTGACATACGATTTTATCCTAATGCTTGACCAGCCGTAAATCCATACCAAGTAGTTCCACCGTCAATTGTATTGAATACGAAAATGTCTGTTGCGCTTGCAGTTGATGATAATGTTGGAGCTGTTGCGCTTGGCCATACTGTACCATTTGCCCAAGCTACTGTAAACCCTGAAGCTCCGGAGTCTTGTTCAATTTCAATACTGCAAACATACCCTGTTCCAGTTGTTGGAACGTTGCTAAATTCAATTGAAGTATCTTCGGTAAGAACGTGCTTAAATGAGTTACCACTACTACAATCTAGCGTAACTGTGTTAGCACTAGAAGTCACAGTGTTATGTCTCTCATTATAAGTCTTATTCGACAACGTGAGAGTATTATTCTCTGTGATAATGTTGTTTGGTGCGACTACGCTTGAAAGTGTTGTCATTTTTTTCTCCGTTAATTATTCCTTTGAATAATACTATTTATTTTTTAAGCAATTGCCCAGAAAAGATATTCTCTACCAGATAAATTTAGATTATGAGTTGTATTTTGGCTTACTCTAAAACCACTTGGGTGTGGATCTATTTGATCAGTAGCAGTATCTTCTACTGTAGTTTCGCCGTATTGAATATGCGGGCTAACACCTGATACTATTCCTCGTGCAAAATCAAAAACGTAATCATAAGCTGATGCTACAGGTTTAATCCAAATAAATCTTGCTCCGCTATCAAATCCACAATCAATAACTTTACCTAAAGTATCATCTCCAGTATAAGATCCAACTTTTGAAACACCATTTAAACTTGCAAAAAGATAAGCTGCATATGGCTGCGAACTTTGATTAGCGCCAACATCAGCATTAAGTGAAAGTTGTGTTGATGTGGGCGCAGCAAAAAATGGTTGATAGCTCGTAATTGTTCCTGGAGGATTATTAAGTTGCATATAAGTTCTAGTACTAGGATAAGTTCCAGGTAAATCTTTATGCCAAATTATCCAATCACCATAACTATTTATTGTATTGAGTGATTTCATCCATACCATTTCGGGTTCAACACCCAAACCATGAGGAATATTATGTAAAGTACTACCATTTCCAAAATACGCAACAGTGTCACAGAATCCTGGAGCTCGTTTCCACATATGTAAACGATATAAGTTAGTACTATAGTTTGTAGTCACGTGACTACCAATAGGATCAGTTACAATTTTATTTTGATGATCGAATTCTACAGTATCAGAACCACCCATTCCACTGGGCCCGTACATAAGAAAATAATCTTCATCTAGGCGTACTTTTCTATCGTATAGCGCGCTATTTCCAGCCCCACTTGGACCGCTTGTAATATTAAACATTGCAGCATCTACGTAATCTAATCCAGTTATATGTGTTCTTGGATTAGATTGATTTGCTGCTTGATAATATTTTGCGTCAAATACGTCTTCGCCATTATTTGGTATAGCCATAGGTCGGCGAATAGCAACATAAAGGTATTCACCTCCACTATCAATATTATCTTCAATGTCAAAGCCATCAGCTCTTAAATTAATACTATTTTGTCCAACTTCTTCAGCGATATTTTGTTCAGTAAATAATCTTTTATCTGATGCATTAAAGGGCATACCTCTTATATGATCAAAGATTTCCCAACCTTCTGAGCTATTACTGTCTATACGTTTTGTAAGTAACCATTGAGGCTCAAATCCTAAATCGACAGATGCTGTTTTTAAAGTACCGGTAAAAACGCCGCACTTAATAATGTCTTCATTTCTTGATTCACCAAATATACCGTCTCCGTCGTTATGCGCAAATAAATATGCTATATACTGAGTACCTGGATTATTTTGTCTATTACCATTTGTATTCTGTATATAATATGGATAGAATACATTTTCGTCTGGAGTGAAGGATAGTGCACCTATCGAACCAGCTCCCAAATTATTATCTAAACTGAGTTGAGTAAGATCATCGGTCCCATTACCTCTATGCCAAACAGCCCAATTACTATCTTGATTTAGCGATTTTACAACGATCATTCCGGGTCTAGACCCGAGATTGTGCGCAACACTATCAGAGATGCCAGTAACATCATTTCCATTATAAAATACAACGTCAAAAAACTTAGGCATTTTACGCCAAGTCCAAGAAGCAAAAGGATCTCCACTTGAATTAATTGCATTTAAGTCACCCATATTAAAACCGGTGCTATTAAATAAATTTACACCGTTAGGTGTTGACGATTGGAACGAATCGACATTAGTAGATAAAATATTACTACCTCGCACTGTATCATATAGCGCATGATTAGTTGTGGTGTTTCTACCTTTTATCCATACTAATCCGCCTTCACTTTCAACCGCCGGCGTATATTCTGTATCAGTATATACATTTACTGTAGTTTGAGCTGTGTTGGTTTGCACAGAAGTAGCATCAGACCAAGAACCATCCGTATCATATGACGTTGTAGTTAGATTATCGTCTACGTCAGAAGTTACTGAATTAGATCCAGCTTCAGAATATAAATTAAGATATTTACTTCCGCTTAAAGATAAAAACTGTGTAATGTCAAATTGCACAGATGTATAACTATATTGGCCAAGATGTCCTCCTGGATAATCTAAAGTTATTTTTGATCCTTTACCATTAAAATATCTTTTTATGGAATTTATTGTTCCATTTTCAGTAATAAATCTTCGAGTGTCTGCTGCACCAGTTAATTCTAAAGTAGTTTTATCGAATCTGCCAATCACAAATCCACTTGGATCTGAAAAATAGAAATCAGCACTACCTGCAAATATTACATAAAGATTATCGTCACTTCCTAAATAAATATCTCTTGCGCCAGGATCTTCTGCGCCAAATCCGTGAAATTTATTAATATTACTAGTAAAACTATCATCCCATCTCGAGATCCATGCTGCATTAGGACTCCGGCCTACAGCATATATGTATGTTCCATCGTTTACAATGCCATGAAAACGTGCATCAATACTAGGAGTTGGTTGAGGTACTTGACGTAAAGCGACTATTTGTCCGAGACTATCAAACTTAACAACAGCTGGTCTATGATATGATCCACTGCGAAGATAACCAGCGGCGTAAATATATCCATCCATAATGGTAACATCTTCAAAAATATGAGTTTCACTTCCAAGAGAAGTACACCCCCTATCCCACTGCGCAGTGCCATCGGAAACACTAAGTCTAGAAATAAATGCTAACTGTGTACCCGTGCCAACATCAGCACGCCAAGATTTACCGACAACATATATTGATGTAGCAGTGGCATCTTCTTCTAAAGAATTTATTTCAGGTGAATTAGAGTTTGAAAACTTTTTCTTCCATACAACGCTTCCATCATTAGCATTTATTCTTAGAATAATAGGTGTACTTCCTTCACCACTATTAATATATAGATTGCCATTATCAGTAAAATGTAAACTCTTAACGTTGCCATTACTGCCGTATTGTATCCATTGCGTCCAAATAATGTTTTGAAAATTTTCACTATATTTACGAAGCAACAACATATTAGTGCTAGCCATTTCAGTTGCTACGTATACGTTATTAAGAGTATCAGTTGTACTTACGCTTTTTCCACTTGAAGAAGTAACACCATCGCCTGAAATATGAGCAGCATATTCAATTGAATTAGCAAGAGCTACACCATTATCAACGGCATTAACGTCATTACCATCTCCAGTATAAAGATAAGTGCTAAATACATCTTCAACATTAGTCGCCGCACTTTGACTTGCCGCGTACGTACCTGCTGCTGCTCCAAGAGAGGTGACTAAATCTACCATTACTTAATGTCCAATCCTACTACTAATCCTGACCAAGATGTACCACTATCGTCTGTAGTAAATGCTAACATATCTGTACCAGCTGCTGTTAGTGTAGGCGCTGTGCCTGCTGGCCAATTAACAGTGTTTGGATAGCTTACTACACTTGCGCCGCCATTCGTTAATTCTAAAACTAATCCACCAAACTCCCCAGATGGTGGAGCATTTGTAAATTCTAGAGTTACGTCACCGGTTACCGTTGCAGTAAAGTAATTTCCAGTTGCCATACTCAACGTTGCAGTGTTTGCAATATTTCCAACAGCATTACCTTGAATTGCATAATCTTCGAGTAAAGCACGGTTAATTACATTATCGTTCATTGATAATGTACCGGCCATAGAAATAGTTTTGTTTGTAAGTGTTTGAGTACCATCTTCTGTAACAGCAGGGCTGTCATAAGTACCTGCACCTACTTGCGCAAATGTCTGCCAAGTAGTTCCATCATATACAAACTGTACACTTACGTTATTAATATCGAGAATAAAATCTTGAGCTACGCCTTCAATAGTAGAACCATTACGATCTACAGTAAGATTATTTGTTCCAAATGCTCCACCCGAATCTGCAACCACGACTTGGTCACCAGTAGATGGAAGTATGGGTAAAAGCACAGTAAACGATCCAGCAGAAGTGTCGGCAAGTACGCCTTCTTTGTCCGCTGCTTGATAATTTGTAGTTTGTACTGAGTATTGCAACCCACCTGAAACCGGAGATGAAATCCAATTTGAACCATCACCAGAAATAACATTTCCATTTGTAGGTGTTAAACTTGAAATATCAGAAAGAACTGAGCTAAGATTACTTACCGAAGCAGCAGAGTTAGCAACATCACTTAAATTGTTTGTTGCTGATAAAAGACCAGCTGTTGAGTAGTCTTCATCTCTCTGTTTAATAAGTGTGGAAAGTCTAGCCATAGTTTTACCCTTTTACTTTTATTTATACGTTACGGCTTAGTTGGCCAATCACCTTCTTCTAAATTAGGCCAATTAGAGTGTGTAGTGATATCGCGTAGTGCTTGACGATAAGCTGTTTGCTCGTCTGTCATTGTCAAGTCTGATGATGCCCACCAGTCAGTTTCAGCAATACGTCTATCACGCTCTGCACGATTACGAGTTGCTGCTTGCTCATCTAACGTAGCTTGATAAGCTGCTTCATGTTCCGCTTTTGTTGTAACGTTACCTTCATCGTCGGTAGTGTCTGCAAACATATCAGTAGCAGTATAGTTAATCATCCACACGCCAGTATCTGAATCATAATCCGGTTGAGAATTACGAGTAACTCTTTGATATGTACCAACTTCTGTTGGCTGCGGTCCTTCAACTACACCAACTACGCCATAGCGACTTAGTGTTGCAGTTGTAATATTTTTTGGAAAAGATACGTTAGGATGATCCTTACGCAGTTGTCCGATTGTGTATGGGAACTGTACTACAGCTGTCCCTGAAACCTTAGCATACATGTTGTGTCCTCCTTATAATATGCTTTGTTAACATAATATATTTATGCAATTGCATAAAATAAATATATTTTACCCGATAAATTTACTAGAGCATTATTTGTATTTAAACTAAATCCACTTGGATCCGGATCTACGTAGTTATTAGTAGTAACTTCTGCCTGATCGCTATTTAAAAATACAGTAGAATCATTACCGGAATTAATACCACGCGCAACATCAACCTGTATCCAAGAAGTTGAAGAATCGTTTGTATTTTTGATGATAACAAATCTTGCACCAGTAGTGAATCCACAATCAATAGTTTGGCTACCACTATTACCAGTATAAGTTCCTACTTTTGAAATTCCTGGTAAAGAAGCAAAAAGATGAGTTAGATAAATGTCACCGTTTATGTTTGGGTCTGGAGAAGAGCTACCTCCTAACCAAGTTATATAATCTTTGTCCGGAAGCTGAGTTAGATCTAATTCTTGCCCAGAGCGCATAGCGCCGCCGGCGTCAGGTTCATTTACTAATATTCTCCGCCATGGTGTATCTGGATAATCATTTTGTTTATAATAACATACTACATCCATATTTCTATTGTCACACTGAGACCAAATCATTTCTGGCTCAACTCCCAAATTATGCTTATACTCTGTTTTTGTCCCAGTGCCAATATATCTGAACATATCATAAAATCCTCTGGCACGCTTAAAAGAAAATCCTTGGCAGGGCGTGCTCCAACTACTATCACCCCATTCTGTCATAGAATCAAAGCTTTGATCAGCAATCACATTAGAACCACCACCTTGATCAAGAAGACGGTGCGTTGCTCCAGTCATACGTGGCATTGTGTACCAGCCTCCAGTACTAGCAATATTTCTCGCCCAAGCCCAATCTACTGGCCAACCAGGCTGATATGGCGACGCTCCACGTGAAGTGTGAAATACATCAGTTCCAGACTTAGGTCTTTTCATACCAGCTTTTCCAATTGCAACATATATGTATTGTTTACCGGCCCCATAATGAAAAGTATCTTCAACCATAAATCCATTTGATCTAGGCGCTGCTGGATTATTCGATGTTGTACCTTCAACGTCTTGCACATTTGCTTCAAGTCTTTTTGCAATACTTGATGTACCAGCAGATCTCGTTGTAGATCCTCTAATGGTATCAAATATTTCCCAAGGCCCAGTGCTATCAATACGCTTCATCATAACCCATTGAGGCTCAAATCCTTCAATACTACTTGAACCAAGATTTACATTGAATTCATTATTCACTCCAGTAAATTCTCCACAATAAATTATTTGTTCATCAAAATTTTCTCCAAAATCAAAGGTCCGTGGGTCTAAATCATCGTTATGCCCAAAAACATAAGCAATATATTCTACTCCATCATCATTAAAATTAAAGTTTACGCTAAAATGTGTACTTGTTGGCTCTACATTATACCACCAATTAGCTGATTGTGAAGGCACAGCACCACCTGTGGTAGATCCGTCCATTCGTATTGCGTATGTTGCTCCTAGAGACCTATGATAAGTATATACTCCATTACCTCGTGATATTGCAGTAACAATAATAAATCCTGGTTTTGAACCTAGGTTATGCTCAATAAGTCTACTTCCACCACTATCGGTTGATCCATCTCCAGTCCAAGTAACAATATCAAAAAAGTTTTTTTGTTTTCGAAAAGTCCAAGCTACGTAGTCATGTGCAACAGTATTTCCATAATTTGTGCTACCAAAGGTAAATCCATCGGTATCAAAAGAATTAATTCCAGAATCACCTACAACAATATTTCCATTATTGTTATCGTTAAGTTTTAAAACTACGTCTGATCCTCTTTCAGTGTCGAATAAATAATGATCATCTGCAATATTACGTTTTTTAAACCACACAAGTCCACCACGATTTGCTAAATCAATACCATTTTCAATTTTGTGTGGTAAATTTTGCCCACGATAAATGTGTGTACTAAATACGTCATCTGAATACACTGGTGCAGCATCAATGTTAGTCGATTGTCCTAATACAGCTTTTACATTACTCATGCTACATCTCCTGCTGTTTTCTTTCCATAATACGTTTGTCCACCATCTATAGTTATAAATGAATATAACTCTGTTTCTGCTTCTTGGTCTGGAGCTGCTCCTCCAGACCATTTAATTCCGGAAGGCCACGTTAAATTATAGTTGCCATTTACTTCTATACTAAACGCAACTGCCTTTCCAGACTCAGGCGGATTAGTAAAAAATATTTCAGATCCACCACTTAAATTACATATAAAGTACGTCCCGGCTGACAAATCAATCGTTTCACTATATCCAAGCATAGAATATTGATATATAATATCATTGTCACGTCCTAATACATAAAATTTACTTCCATCTGGTCTAATATATAAACCTCTTACTTCTGACTCTACTCCGATTGCATCTCTTACGCTTACGTCAAATGAAATGTTTGAATACACACAATCACTGCCTAAATTATATGGAGTACCTAAATCGTATTGATAAACTTTATCAGCAGCAGATCCTAATAAGAACATTTTTGTTCCATCATCATTAAAGAACATATCTCTTGGAAATGTTTCAAATGGTGCTTCAGTTAAAGTAGGTTTACTTAAAGTTTGGTTTTCAGTTCCCGCAAATGACCACCCAATGCTTAATGAATATTGATATATTGTTTCTGTATCTTCGCCTACCACAAACATTTTTGTTCCATCGGAATTAAATTCTAAGCCCTGAGGCTGAGTATCTTGAGAAGTGGTGATATAGCCATGCTGATAATTCAATGTTCCTATATCCCAAGGCGTAGGTAAGTTGTATATAGCAATAAAATTGCTATCATTACCAATTATCGCAATTTTAGTGCCATCTGACTTAAATTTAATTCCTTCAGGTCCGCCACTATATGTAGATATATCTGTAGATTTAGTAAGAGTAATAGTATTTAAATCCCAAGGAGTACTTAAATCGTATTGATAAATTCTATCTGTCTGTTGTCCAGTAATATATAAAGTTGTTCCGTCAGGTTTAAAAAATAATCCGTGGCATACTCCATCTTCAGCGCTATGGTCATAGTAAGGAGATTCTTTAAACGCATCCCGTAAAGAATAGCCAACTTCAACTTTATTACTATTTTTAGTTTGCTGAGAATATTGTTTAGCTCGTAAGCCGTTTTTAACTTTAAATGGTTTATTATTGCTCATACTTTCACCTTCCAGTATTAGCTTATATTACTTGCAATTTGTTGTCCTATATATGTAACACCACCATTTTTTGTAGTAAAACTATATATAGCTTTTTCGCCAGGCTCCGGAGCCTGTGGAGCATATCCACCTTTCCATTTTAAGTTACTTGGCCAATCAATACTTTGCTGCCCAAATATATATACACTTCTAAATATCTCATTACCGGCGCCTTCGCACACAAACATTCGAGTGCCATCTTCAGTAAATGCACTTCCTTCCATATTTGGTTGAGAAGCTAAAGAATTATTTGACCATGTATCAAAATAAGCTGTACGAATATCCCAAGGCGTAGCTAATCTATATAATACTAAAGCATTACCGCCGCCGGCGGTATTTATAGCAATAAATTTGGTTCCATCAGGAGTAATATTAGCACTTTCAAAGTTAGGTGTAGTGGTTGTTCCTGGAACATTTAATTCAGTTCCAGCCAAATATTCGCCATTACCAGTAGTATCATTTGACGTCAAATCCCAAGGTGTTGAAAATTTGAATTGCTGAAAAATATCTGCTCCTACATCATTTGTTACGTACATCATCGTTCCATCGGGCTTAAAACTTATGCCTCTCACTGATCCATTACCAACAGCAAATATTTGTTCTGATGCTGTATTAGCAGTATTTACTTCCCAAGGTGTTGATAACTCATATCTATATATTTCTGCACGGTTATTTGATGTGCTATATTGAGCAGTATACATATATTGCCCATCTGTACTAAACTCTAAAGCGTCTGGGTTTGCACTAGAGTCACCATCTAAAACCAAAGCATACGTTCCAGCATAACTGATAGTAGTTAAATCATAAGGCACAAGCATATTAAATTGTGCTACATTAGATCCAATATCAGCAGTCCCAGCTACATATATTCTTGTTCCATTTTTTCCTAAAGCCATCATTGAAGCAGATCCAGTTCCTGGAGTACCTCCAAAAACTCCTTCATTATTAGATTCAATTGAAATATTTGAAACTTCATAAGGTACTTTCGTACCTTCTAATTCTATTTGAAATGATTGAGATTGGCCTGGATTGTTAAATACTATTTCTGTACCTATGTCATTTAAAGTAGGAGACACTCTAAAATAGTTTCCAGTTGACAAATCTATATTTTCTTTATAAATTGGTTCTCTTGCTTGATATTGATACACCTTATCATTAAAACTTCCTGCAGTGTATACGTATCCATCATTTTCATTAATGTAGATATCCATAGCGTTTTCTTGGCCAGTGCCAATACCGGGTATTTTTACTCTACTATGGAAAGTTGCGCTGCTAGGATTATCCCTTATTGAAAGTGTCCATCTATAAATGTATCTTCCACCAGCTGATCCAGCAATGTACATATTTAAACCATCTGAAGAAAAAGCTATAGCTTCTGGAGTAACATTAAGCGAAGTACCATCGTTAGTTTGATAGTCTGGTGTATATGAATATGAAGAGCCTTTGTAACCACCTCCTATTGGGTCATATGGATTTACTGTGTTATACGCATAGACTTCATTATTTTCAGTACCAATCATAAACATAGTATTACCGTCAGAGCCAAAACAATAGCTTTGGGGAGTTAAATCTTGGCTACCTACATTTTGACTAGCCGCGGCTGTTGCGTTAGCTGTACTTAAATCCCAGTTTGTAGTCATTTCGTGTTTATCTATTTTCGCACCACCAGATCTATTAATAACGCATATAGCGCCTCCTCCGGGAACTATGTGTAAACATTGTGGATTGTTATTTAGAGCTCCAACCCATAGTTCATCTCCAGTTCCAGTACGAGGAACAGCAGTATCGATATCCCAAGGGGTGCTTAAATCGTATTGATAAATTCTATCATTGCCATTCAATAAAACGTACATCATCGTTCCATCAGGTTTAAATGTAATTCCAAATGGATTAGTTGATATAGGTGTAGTAGAAAGTGTTTTTCTTTCGTTATCTCCAAGAACTCCAAGACTCCATTTTTGAGAGTTTGGCGTGAACGTAAAATCAGATGAAGCGCTATTTACACTTGCTGTTTCTTTTATTGCACCATTAAGTATAATAGGATTTTTTAATACTAAATCTTTTGTTGGCATTATTTAGCACCTTCTATTGCTATGGCTGCTTGATAAGTTGCGCCACCATCTACTGTATTAAATATGATAATATCAGTACTGCCATCATCTGGAATAGGTGGAACAGTTCCATCTGGCCATTGTACATTATCCGGATAGGTGATTGTGTCATAAGGATATGAACCTAAGCTAAGTTGCCTTATTCTTCTTTGAGACCCAGTAGCAATATAAAGATAATGCCCTGGCAGCGCTAAATTTATATCTAACGTATCTTCTGTAATAAGTTCCATTGTTACAGTTGTTTGGACTTGAGACGCAACGGTATCAATTTCAAATGGAGTAGTAAGATCAAAGTGATGTATTCTATCATTATTATCACAAATAAATAAATTCAATCCATCAGAAGATAACGATATTCCTCGAGGAGCTGAAAAATTTGGTAGCCCAGCCAAGCTTCTTTCCTGCAAAGTATCATAAGTTGCAAGTGATATATCAAATTCATCGCCTAAAGTATATCGTCCAATTTTATCTCCATCATAATCAGCAACATAAAGATATTTACCATCCCCAGTAATATGAAAACCTAATACATTAATATTATCGTTATATATTTGTAATGACTTAGAGTCAAAGGTTATTGTACTTATGTCGTAAGGAGTCGTTAGCTTATATTGATATAGTCTTTGACTACCAGACCCACTTGATAAACTATAAAATATAGTTCCATCGTTACTAATTGCAATTGCAGTAGTATTTAAATTTGAAACTGGTAATTGCAATTCATCACCATTATGATATCCTACAAGTTCTGCAGTAGTTATATCATAGGGTGTAGATAACTCGTATTGATAAATATATTCTGGGCCAGTAGAATTATATGCTAATACATAAGCGTACCTACCATTATAGCTCACTGTTATGCCTAATGTACTTCTACCGGAAAGTATTCCAGTAGTGATATCACTACTTGTTAAATCTTTAAAATCAGACTCAGCTCGCCCATTTGAATTGAATTCAACGGTATCTAAATTAAATGATCCTTTGTTGCCATGCAAAAAAACTGTAATATCTTCAGACTCTCCAGTCCTTGGAGCTGTAACATTAATAATTCCATGCATATTAAGATGAGCTTGACATTGATAATAATAAGTTCCTGATTCTGTAGGTGTAAAAGTAATTTCTGCAGGAGTAACTCCATCTATTGATGCAGTTGGATATCCTTGTACTAAAGGAGGTAAAACCTTATTAGTATCTCCAGTTGCTGGTTTAGTTTTAATTGCTAATGGATGCCCTATAGCATAGTTTTGAAATGAAAGCGTATCTCCAACATGTATATTAATATCAACGTCATTTCCACTGATCGATCCGGTTCGATCTTGTCCACTTGTAATTGTCCAATCACTAGTACCATTGTTTGTGATGTCAATAGTGTAGGTATATTTTGGAACAGTATATGGTAAAGAAAATGTAGTTGCTCCACCTACATTAACACTATTTGTACTTGGGCCTGGCAAAATTTCTAGCGCTGAACCATTAGTATTTAGAGTTTCTTTTATACCTACTGTAGAAAATTGATATACACTTCTTGGACTACCATTGGCAAAAAGGTATAAGTGAGCGCCTTCTCCTAATATAGGATCATCTACAAATGACATACTATATAGCGTAACAGGGCCAACCGATCCGACTAAATCTTGTAAAGCTTGAGATTCTGTATCATACATAATATTATCGTATGAGGCACTTGATACTTGCCATGGCGTACTCAAACTATATTGATAAATTCCAGCACCAGTTCCATAATTTAAAATCCACATTTTAGTGCCATATTTATTAAAAGATATATCTTGAGGTGTACCAGGAATTATAGAACTAGATAAAACGAAATCCTGATCAACCGCCGATCCGCTCTTTGTAGATATATCCCAAGGAGTTGACATAAGATAAGAGTATACACGACCTCCAGTTCCTACAATATAAAACCAGTATCCATCATCAGAAAACGTTAGTCCTCGAGGCGCAGCCTCAGCTAATCCAATTTTTTCTGATTCAAAAGTAAGAGTAGTGACATCCCACGGAGAACCCAGTAAATATTCCTGAACTCCATTATCGCCATCATCTAGAATAAAAACTTTTGTTCCATCGGGAGAAAATACAAAATCATTAGCTAAAGAAGTATTTGTTGCAAAGGATCCAGTTGATGAAGTTGAATATGTACTATTAATTAATGCAGACGCATCATATTCTTTTCCAGTAGGAAAGTCAAACGCGTGTATTCTAGCGGTAAATTGGTCAAGCACATAGCCTTTCGTGCCATCGGGCTTGATAGCAAACGCTCGAGCGTCGCTTATTGTAGCTCCAGTGTTACTATGAAAGTCAAAAGATCTTTGATGAGTAAAGGTTAAGTTTTGAATACTGTATCCATTGCTATAACCCTGATCACGAGTAATTATAGACTCATGATACGAAGATGGTCTAATGCCATTTTTTACGATAAAATCTTTGTTATTGCCCATCTAGTTTCACCTTCCACTAGTTAGCTTTATATTTTTTTATTCTGTAAATTCTATTGATTGTACAATATAGTCGGTAGCATTTGTTGAAGCAGCCGTTGCAAGAATTCGTATTTCACTATTTGCAATGTCTACATCATAAGTTGCAAGTGATATGTTTGTTGCGACTTGACCATACTCTGTTGCTACCGCAGTATTACCATCATGCGTAATAAGAAGTTCTGAAATATATCTATCATTACCATCTTTTGCTTGTACAAATGCTTTAATACTTCCAATTGTAGTAGCATCGTATGTAGCAATAGAAGTTTGAGTAGTAGATGATGTATTGGCAGTTTGAGAAGCTAAACCAGTTCCGGTTCCTCCTCCACCTCCACCAATGTCACCCCACGAAGTACCATCATAGCCTTCGAAAGAAACTGTTTCACTATTAAAACGAAGATAGCCAGCGTTAGGAGAACCATCTCTTAACGCAGTGTTACCTGATGGAATTACGGCTGAGCCAGTCGCAGAAGTCTCATCAACTTTAGCGTCCAATTGTGTTTGAAGATTTGATGTAACACCGTCGGTGTAGTTTAACTCTGCAGTATTTGCAGTAAGTCCACCTAGCGTGTTAAGTTCGTTAAGAGTAATATTAACACCATCAAGTAAGTTGAGTTCTTGCGGTGATGCTGTTATGCCTAAGTTGTTGAGTGAGTCGACTGCGCTTCCAACATCTGACAAGTTGTTATTTGCCTGAAGAAAATTAAGCGTAGTAAAATCGGTATCTCTATCTCTTACAAGCGTAGAAAGTTTTATGGTCATGGTTGTTTCTCTCTTTTACTTATTTATTCTCAAGGCTTTCGATTTTCTTCGCCAAATCTTTATAACCTTCAAGGAGAAGAGCAATCAAAGGAATATAGTTTACGTACTTTTTATCTTTGTTTTCTGTAACTAGCTCAGGCAATACTTTTTCAAGTTCTTGAGCAACAACACCATAACTCTTACTTCCAGTATTTTTCCAAGTAAACTCTACAGGATTTAATCCCATTAGTGTTTGCATTACGCTATCGATTGGAGAAATATTTTCTTTTACTGTCATGTCTGATAGTGAGTTATAATCAGTAGCAGTAAGTGTACCGGTTGATGGATTAAATGTTAAGTTAGTGTCTGTTGAAATTGTGCTAATATTTCCATTTGACGTTTGTGTCGTCATTGTAATATTATATTCGACATTACCTGTAGCTGCGTCTACACTCATAGCGCCGGTACCAATATTAGTAAATACCTGCCATGTTGCTCCATCATAAATTAAGTCGATGGTCACATCATTAACGTCAACAATAAGATCTTCAGCGTCGCCTTCAATAGTAGAACCATTACGAGCTAATGTTAAGTTATTTGTTTCCCAATTATCACCAATAAACTTAATGTAATCACCTTGTGTGGGTGTAGCTGGTAAAGTTAATGTGATAGCGCTTGATGAACAATCAGCATAATAGAAATTCCCTGCAGTAATACCTTGGCTTGTAGCTACGATAATTGGATCACCAATACCGCCGCCACTACCTGTTGAAGCGGTAGAAATAACGTTAGTAAATACTTGCCATGTTGATCCGTCGTAAATAAATTCTACAGTACTATCTTCAATATCAAGTTCTAAGTCTTGAGCTAATCCTTCGATTGTATTACCATTACGTAATACTGTAACTGAATTTAGTGACCAACTTTTACCTGCAAGTTTAATTACGTCACCTGCATCTGGTAAAGTTGGTAGCGTTATGTTAAATGGACCACTGCTTGAGTCAGTGAAGTAAAATCCTTCAGCTGCAGCATTAGTATTTGAATTCACAACCGTAGCAGCTAGGCCTCCGCCTCCACCAATCAATCCCCAGATAGATCCATCATAACCTTCGAACTCTCCAAGGTCAGTGTTAAATCTAAACATACCTTCGGCAGGTGTAGGTCTTACAGCAGTGTTACCTACTGGAACTACAAGAGTACCTGACGGGAATGAAAGGTGATCGTTAAATTCTGTATTGCCAGAAAATGTTGCAGTAGCACCTGAGATGTTGGCTGGACTTAATGTGCCAGTCATAGATACGTTACCGGTAATTGTATCTGTAAATTCTACATTGCCAGTAAAGGATGAAAGTCCAGTTGTAGTAAGTTGTCCACTAATGTTAGTATTACCAGAATCTAAATTCGTACGCAATGTTGTAATGGATAGGTTACTTGTAGCACCATTGAATACTGATTCGCTAGATACGGTAAGAGTGGTTGAGCCTGATACGTTAACTGCTGCTGCTGTAAATGATACGTCTGAACTGATGTTAAAGGATGATGCGCCATTTGCATCTCCACCTCGAAGTTCTGTACCTGTGAAAATAGTATCAGCACTAAATACGCCGGTAATATCAACGTTACCTGTATTAGTTCCGTCTATTGAAACGACTGTAGATCCCATGTCACCAATCATATCGTTGGTGCGGTTCAGCCACGTTTCAAATGTGTTGTTTGCTGGATTTATTTCTGCTCCAACGTAAGTGAGAATAGCCATTATTGAGTCCTATCCATTAATAATACTACAAGTTGTTTTAATTCTTTTATATCTTCTTTAATACTATTTATCTCTTCACACATCTCCTTTGCGGAGTTAAGCTGAAGTTTAGTAGCTTTATATTTAAGATACTGCTCTCTATTTCTATTTATTAGAGCGTTCGAGGCAGTATCTCGTTTATATTCTTTTGTTACTAAATCCATCATACTAGTGCTAGTGCCCTTAGATCTTTTATTCTTGGTACAACGTTATGAGTATTAGCTAGGAATACTACTTTAATTGCAAAGAATTTAAAGTCGTTATGTACACCACCTTCACTATCGAGATAAGTAAATACACCATTATCAATGTAAGCACCATCGCCTTGAGCTTGAATTGCATCACCAAGATTATATTCAATCTCTTTAAAGTCGTAACGATTACTTACAGTACTGAATGAGTCAGTTTCTTCTTTCTTTTCAAGCTTAGTCCAATAGAGATCATCGTCAAAATCACCGACATCATACGCCGATTGGAACTTAGCCCAAACTTCAATGTCAGTACCAGCTGGACGATAAGCTGTAAGAAGTACTCTCATATCTTCAGCATCGAGACCTTCAGCTAACTCTACTTTACGTGTAAGGTATTTAGCAATTGCATTACCATTTTTTGTTTTCTCATTTGTCGTGTCAGTATTAATAAAGTATTCGTACATAGTAATGTTTGAAAGCGCATAATCAACAAACGGTGAAGAGTCAGAAGTTTGAGAGTTCAATTGAACTGTCATCTCAAACGAATTCGCTCCAGAATCTTCATTAATCTCATTTGATCTACTCTTAATATAAGTAGATGTACCAATGAGATAATTGTTATCGTTAAAGTCAAACTGCTTAGAGTAAGAACCAGCAGCGCTATATAATCTATTTGCAGTTAAGCTAGTTGAAGTGTATGTATAATTGTTTCTAAATACGTTAGGCTGAGTATAGCTCATAGGCAAATCGTGTACTTCTAACACCGAGCCTTGAGCGCCTGAAACAGCGCCATATAATACATCGTTATTTGCAAATGTCAATCCAGTTTTTGCAGATGAGTTATCTAAGATTAGCAATCGAGGCTCAATTGTATTGTAATAAGAAACTGTACCAGTCACTGTCTTAAAGTGTTCACCTGTTGAGTTTGCGGTAGGAATGTCGCTTACAATTAAGTGAGAGTTATTTGCCACCGAAGCAATCTCTAATACTTCTGGATTAGTGTCAGCATTAACAACAATATGTTCACCTGCTGTATACTCACTTTGGAATGCAGTACCAGTACCTACGATTGTGGTGTTACCCGCAATAACGTCAACGTTGCCGGTTAAGTAAACTCCACCTGTGTCAACGTATACTTTTTCACCTTCTTCAAATCTACCGGCTGTAGCAGTATCGATTTTTAAGAATTCATTACTTGGGTTAGTAAGTGTTATAGAACCTTGAGTTGAAGTAAAGTTATTACGATAAATCGTAAACTTAAGGTTTTCATCTTGATAAGCAGTCCAAGCTCTATTGTTTGTAGATGTAAATAGTGTACCACCATTTGTATCCATATTCACAGTAAGATCGGTGTCGACGTCAGTTTCACCAGTACGTGAAATCCAAACTCGGTATGCCGGATCATTAGCATCTGGTAAAATAACAATAGCATATTCTAATCCAGTTCTTAATGCAAGAGGTGCATCGAACCTAACATTAGTAGGAGTAAGAGCATTTTGGTCATTAGCATTTACGTCTGCTGCATCAACATGGATCCTACCAAATGGAATTACCGCGCCAGCTGGATATCCATTTTGCGTTTCACGAATCTCCATAGTAAAGCCATTCGTATCACTTTTTGATGAGAAATATAAATCAATTGAATCTAAATAAACTACGCTATCTGCTGAAAGCTGTTCGTCTAAAATAAACGTTTGTGCAATTGGATCCCAATTGCGATCGCGGCGCGGACGCGTTACTGATGTTACACTAGTTTGAGTAGTATTCTGTACGTCAGTATCAACAAAGAAATCTGGCATTCTTGTAGTAGACGTCAATGTAGCCTTTGTTACCGACACGTTAAAGCCATGATAAACAACTTCTGCAATTGAAGAAGCGCTTTCAATGTCGCCGTATAGACTTACGTCCGCTACTTCGAGTACTCTATCACCAACAAAGAATGTTTCTGCTGGAATTCTAAAGATTGCATATAGCTCACCAGAAGCATTTGTTTTAATAACATTTGATGCTGAGAATACGCCATTGCTTATAAGCTGAGTACTATTACCAGGCGTTGGAATTGCTGGCGCGATATGCGCATTCACGTCAATTTCGTCAAAGTAGAAGTAATGGCGAGTGTTAGGTCTTAATCCAAAGATTCGAATTTGAATATCACGTGATCTCATAAATGGATTAAAGTTAACATCAGTAACAAAGTCACCAATTGCTTGTGTTACATTGCGACTAGTTGATGCTAATGTATTTGTAATAGTTTGTAGGTTAGTAGTTGTGGTTGTAGTTGTTGTACGACCTCTTGTCACTGCACTCGAGTTAGTACCAGTAACAGTTGTAGCACTATTTTGTAATGGTACAAATTCTTGAAGTGTGTCAACAAAATCCATAAATGGAGTTTCTAAGTCAATTGTAAAGTTAATATCTGGTGCACGAGTAACGTCAGTTGTTGTGTCATTCTGTGGCACAATAAACATCGAACCATTAAACTTCCAGAAACCAGTTGTACACGATCTCGTGTTAGTGGCAGTAAATTGTTCAATCACTGGAGAAGTATTACTAGTAAGTGTTACGGCTTCGCCATAATCTGTTACACCAGTAGAACTTACAACTTCTAAATCAAATGGATATGCTCTAATCTTAGGTTGAATATCATTACGTGAAGTGTCGATACTTGCACCAAATTCTGGATCTGTTACTTCAGCAAAGCTTAAGTTATCGAAGTTGTCGACCAAAATACCACTCTTAAATCTGTCAAGTCCATTTTCATCGAGGATACTAAGATCAGTTGCCGATTGCTCAAGCAATGTAAGTGAAGTATATATTTCTAGGTTTCTTAGACGTAAATCAAATTGTGCAATATCTTTGAACGTATAATTTTTAGCATTTCTTTCACGTCTTAAATATACAGCAGAATCTTGTCTATCTACTCGAGAAGCTTGGCCAATTGGTAACGATGGGAATGGCGAAACAATAATGTTGGCCAATGTCATTGTTTTAGGAACGTCGGCAGGTGGGATAGGATCATTAGCTGGAGCGCCAGTGATGATATTAAATACACCTTTATCGTCAAGGATAAGCTTATCGATACGACCTAGATAATAATCATACGTTGTTTCTAAAGTAGCATTTGGCTTTGGGAAGTAAAAATCAACTGTACCAAAATCTGTTGTGTTTGCTGGGTTTTCGGTTGCGCCACCAATAGTGCTTGAGTATGCTGCTGTAGCTGCGGTATATGGTCTAAAGTCAATAACGTTTCTCAGATTTACTTTTTTACCAGCTTCATTCATATAAATTGGAATGTTTTCAGTTCTGATCTTATTCGCTGGTAGTGGTTCAGTTACATCATCAACTGGATAACTGTCAACACTAAAGAAAGTATTAATTGAATTTGTTTTACGGAATACTTTTGCTTTAACTAAGAATTTATCTCCACTTGTAATAGTGAATCCTGAGTCAGCTAAAATATATGACAATCCATAGAATGCATCTCTTTGGTTTGTATTTAAGCTAAAGCTATTCTTTACATCTGTGCCAGATTCGCTATAAGCAGCGTTAGCACCCACTTCCCATATACCTTCAATAGAATACACGTCGGGAACACCTAAGCTATACGTACCAGATGTACCATTAGCGTGAGTTGCTGTGTCAATCGTAATGTAAATTTCTTCTAGGTTTTTATTATTAACTTCAGTTACAAATCTCTTTGCGTTATAATAACCAGCACATGTCATAGCAGCTGTTGGATGATCAGCCGGATCAAAGAAAGTAATTGTTAACTGATTAGCAGAAGTTACTGCTACTGTTACTGTATTACCTGAGATATCAATGTGATCGCCAATTGTATATGGTGCTTGAGTCTCAAGTGATGTAAGAATAATATCTTTCTTTTGAGTTTCATTCAATGTAGTTGCTACACTGTATGGGAAAATGTCAGATCCTGGAAGTGTGATTGTAAGTACACCACCGCTTGACATTTCTAATGAGTTATTAGCTGCGCGGTAAGTATAGTCTGTAGCC
>Ga0255751_10001330_pt1 | contig 23514 bp, 29 predicted proteins | sample 071ome_20_FD_179951 | JGI IMG/M metagenome (GOLD analysis project Ga0255751, IMG submission 179951) | Coastal salt marsh microbial communities from the Groves Creek Marsh, Skidaway Island, Georgia - 071412BT metaG (version 2) | ecosystem: Environmental > Aquatic > Marine > Intertidal zone >... | reverse complement strand
TTTATTACGGAGCGCGCGCGGCGATTGGCGCAGTATAATCAGTTGATTTCTCCGTTTGTGGGTTTTGCGCCTTACGATGTACAAAACATTCAAGCGGCTTTGGATGAATTCGTTTCCAGGAAGGGCAAAAAATGAAATTTCAAACATTCTACAATACCGATGAATCTGCCGGATCCGGCGGCTCCGTAGCGTCAAGCGCGGATGAGGTCAAGATCGATAAGCCGGAATTTGTATCACCGGATTTTGTCAAATCGCTGCAAGCGGCGATTGTTGAAGGCTTTGAAGGCGCAAAAAAGCAAGAGCAACCAAAGCAAGAGCAACCAAAGCAAGAGCAACCAAAGCAAGAGCAACCCAAGCAAGAACTGGAGCCTAACGACAAGATCCAAAGCGCTCCAGCGTTCCAAAAATTGAGCGCTCGATTTGAGGCGGCTAACACTCAGCTGGAAGCAAGCAACAATATTTTTCTGTCAACGCTCCCGGCAGAAGTTCAAGAGCAGATCCAAAGCGCGGCCGGCTCCGATCCTGTTGAGATTGCAAAAGGGATCCGCCTCGCTTTTGTGATGATGCAAAAATTTCGATCCGGTCAAACCAACCAAACGCTTTCAAGTCAAACTCCAAACGTTAGCCGCGCAAAGCAGAGCGGAAACAAGCAAGCAACTTCTTTGAGTGACTCGATCGCTCTTGCAAAACAACGCGCCAAACAAACGATTTAGCGCATAATCTGGAGATCTGAAAATGGCAATTACCAGTATTACAAACCTTGCTCCGATCATCAATGAAGCCTATGGACAACGGAGCGTAGAAAATATCATTGCTCCCGGTTTTGTAGGCGATATGCTTGATCCTAATTCCTTGCTTGGCTATATGAAAGCTAAGGGTTTGGTGAAAGTGGAGAATGAAGGGCAACACGCCGCAAAACGCACAATTCACTACGGAGGCGGAACCGCGGCCGCGTTCGGAGTAGGCGATCCAATCCCAAGCGCCGCGCAAGAGCAACGCGAAGAGGCAACATGGAATTGGAAGCGCTATTGGATCTCTGTTGAGGTTGATCGCCTTGCACTCAACGCGATCCAAGGCGCGGCAACGATCGATAATATCATTGATCTTATGATGAACGAGATCGATGCAAAAACAAAGCAATTGCTTTCATTGATCGAGCAACATATTTGGGCTGGAACCGGCGGCAACGAACTGGAAGGATTGAGCGTTGCAGTTGATGACGCCGGAACCTACGCCGGTTTGGATCGCACAACTCGCACATGGTGGCGAGCGGTTGACGTTGATCGCGGCGGAGCGGACATCAACATTACCTCCGATCTTCGATTGGTTCGTGAAACACTGAAAAACAGAACCGCGCCGATCGATCTCTGTGTTGCTTCTCCAACCCAAGTAAACAAGTACAAAGCAGCGCTGACAGCCGGCGGAACGGGTCAAATCCAATATGATACGGAGCGCGTTGGGGATTCAGAGATCCGCGTTTTGCGCTTTGACGGATTGCCCATTCTGGAAGTTCCAGGTTTTACTAACACAACATGGAATTTCTTGAGCACATCCCAAATGAAACTCAAGTTTCTTTCTCAAAAAGATGTGCTTGCTCGTGAGGGCGCAAACGCGATCGGCTCGCAAGCGACGACCGCGCACGGAATGCCGGTTGCGTTTGTTCCGCACCCGGCCGGCGCGGATGCCTATCTGGGAACATTGGTTGCCTACGTTGGATTTTGCGTAGAAGATCCCAACAAAACCGGCCGCGCTTCCAATTTGGGAACTTGATCTTTATTGCTTCCGCGGCTCCAGCTGGAGCCGCGCGTTGTTGTCCTATCTTTTGAGTTTATTACTACCTATCGAGGATAAAATATTATGGGCGCAGTTTCCGCAAATTCAAGCTTTACTCCCGGTCAAGACTCACCACTTTTCAACACACCGGCCCTTGTTGGTCGTTTTACCGGCGGAACTTACGCCACCGGCGGCCAAACTTGCGACTTTCAAACCGCGCATAGTTTGACGAGCGCTCCAACGATCGTGGAAGGTTTTTGCAGATCTTTGAACGGATCGCACGTTGGGGAATGGGATTCCGGCGCAAGCAAATGGATCCTTTACGTTGCATCAACCGGCGCGGAAGTGGCGAACGCTACCAATCTCAGCGCGGTTGAGTTTATTTATACCGCCTATCGTTCAATGTAACCAACTAACCAACAATAAGGGCAAAATATGAGATCTCCAGCATTGGATCAGAATAAGTTTGGGGCATATATCACGCCTCCGGCCGGCGGAGCCGCGCGCGAAGTTTGGCGCGCTCGCGTGAAAGAACTTTGTAAAGATATTACATTGACGGAACTGTTTTCGCTACCGATCGGACCGCGCCAAAAGTATATTGAGATTTTGACGCAAACCCGATCGGAAAGCGAAGGATTTGTAATCAAATCAACAGCTGGAGATCTCAGTTGTCGAGTAAAGCAAACCGGCGATCCTATCGTATTGACCGAAGAACCGCGCAAGGTCTCCATTTCGGAGGGCTTGCAGATCTTTGGGAAATTCGGCTTGTATCTGGAAAATGAAATGGAGTCCAGTTTTAGAGCCGGCGCGGTTGTAGAGGTTTTGCCAACGCACAAGATCCAACAAGAAACCGCCGCGGCGAAATTGGCGCGCGCGGAACAAATGCTTATCCAGGCTCAAGCCATGTTCAAAGAAGCCAAAGAACAAGCTCAAGAGCAAGCCGAAAAAAGCGCGGCTCCAGCAAAGAAAAATCCAACTATTGATCGGAAGCGCAAAGGATGAGGATCGGGCGTCAAACTGTGCGAAATGGATCGTTTGATCGCGTTGAATTCGTGTTGATTGACGATCAAACGTTTGAGCCGATCGCGGTTCAAGCCACGTCAACGGCGCGCGTTTTGGATCGCGGCGGATCGGAGATCTTGGCTTCTCGGTTGATTTCTTCGGTAGAAGACACCGGCCGCGCGGTATACGTTCCAAGCGCGGCTTGGAGCCTTGAGATCGAAGATGGTTATTCGGTTGAATGGACGTTAATCGACGGCTCCGCCAATCAATACCGGCGCAAAACGTTTTTTGAGTGTGTGATCCGCGCGTTTGATTCACAGGTTTTAGATAGCGATATAAACGCCGAAGATCCGATCGCGCAAACTCGTTTTTCTTCGGGTGTTTCGACGTTTGCAGGCTGGAGGCGATCGGCTTGGAGAGATATTAACCTTTATATTTCAAGAGCGATCGGTCAAGATCCTGGAACCGTATTTCACCCGGATGAATTGCGCGGCTGTCATATCGCCTATACGTTGCGCGATTTTTATCGATCGAATGGATCTTTCGACGCTGGAGATGAGGAGCGCGCGGCCTTTTACGAACGAAAAGGAACGGCGCTTCTCCAGCAAGTTTTGCAATCCGTATCAATTGATACGGATGAGACCGACACGATCAACCAAGAAACGGAGCCTATGAATCGCGCAACGCGTTGGAGAATTTGATAGTGAGTTTTGCCGGAGCAATAAACGATTTAAGAGCCGCGCTTGTATCAGCTGGATTAATTGAAGCGCCAACGGCGGATCTTTCTTTGGCGCAAACCGGACGACACACGATCAATGATCGGTTTGCGCTTCAAACAATTTCCAGCGGACTACCGATCCGTCAAGCCTGGATTGATCAACGTGGCAAGCGCGCGCTTATCAACGTTCAAGTTGGAGTATTGGTTGAAAACCACGATCGCAACGCGGCCTTTGTTGCAATCACGGAAAATTTGGAAAAAATTCTAGACACCTTGATCGGCTTTACTTCAAGCAACGTTTTGACAGTGCAACGCAACGGAAATCCGCCGATCGCTCCAGTGCAAGACGATCGAATCATCGGAACGTTTCCAATCGAAATCAGATATACCAAATAGAAGGATCCAATCATGGCAAACCGGCCGCAAAAGGTTGAAAGGCTCCAAGCGCAAAAACACGCGGAGCAAGAGAGCGAATCAACGCAACCGCCAAACGAAACGAACGAACAACCAAAACAAGAGGCGGACTCCGCCGCGCAATCTGAAACGCTAGAGGAGTAAAAAACAATGCCGGGATCCTTCAAACATGCGAATATTGGTCAACTGTGTTTTTGTCCGGAAATGGTGCAAGACTCGCCGATCTGGAAACTGCAAGTCAACGGCGGAACAACATCCCCCCCAACACTAACGGCCGCTATGGGATCCGCAATTGCGAATCACTACAACGGAAACATTGATACAACCGCCAATAATGATGATTGGTACAATGGATTATTTGCCTATTGCAAGAGCGGATCAAACGCCGGTCAAATCCGCAAGATTACAGACTACGCTTGCGCTACCGGCGCGGCTCCGCAAACTGCAACCTTCACACTGACAAACGCGGCTCCAGGCGAAACGGTAGATCTCGCAAACGCGATCGGAGCAACCGAAACATGGTATTTTTTCGCCGCGCTCCCGGCTTCCAACGTTTCCCCAACGCTGGAAGTCGAAAAGATCCAACGCGAATATGAAACGCTCACCTTTGATCCGCCTCCGTTTGTAGCCGGCTTGATGAACAGCGGAGTATCATTTGATTGTGAGATCGCAGGGCTGGAGCAACCGCGCAACGCTGCAACCGGATCCGGCTCCGTAGATCCCGATCGTTGGGGACACTTATTACAGGGACTAGGGTCGCGCGTTGTTGGAGCCGGATCAACTGTAGTGAACCCTTCAAGCGGATCAAACTCTGTAAGCAAGGTTTACCTTACATCAACAGCTGGCTTCACTTCCGATCGGATACCAAGCGCCGGCAAATCCAACATGATTATGTTTCAGGATACTGGAGCGCTTTATCGTGGCTCTAATAACGATGAAATCCGCCGCGTTGTTTCCGTTGGAACGGACGCCGGCGGATCATTCGTAACAGTTGCGCCAAACCTTTCTAGCACTCCGATCGCCACAAAAGAAGCTTACGCTGGAGAATGTTTTATCCCGGCGGAACTCAATCATATTGCTATGACGTTTTTGTATCTGAAAGATGATCAAATTTTTGAAATGCCGGGTTGCTTGATCTCCGTTTCAGGATCCTGGAACTATGGCCAGTTGATCACACTTTCAATCGATAGCGCCGGATCTTCCTGGTATGTTTATGACAACGATAGTTGGGATAACGTCCAAAGCTCCAACGCTCCGATCCCTGTGTTGGAAGGCTCCGCGTTTTTCAACGAAAGTTTGAGCGCGGATCCAGCGATCGCCGGTTTGCCTATGACGGAATTCGGATTTGATTATGCAGTGGAACGCACGATCCAAAAAGTAACAACCGGCCAAACTATGAAGATCAACAACCGAACTCCGGTTATGAATTTGAAGTTTGCGGACGCGGACGCAAACCTGAAACAAAGCACAAGCGCCTTTAGTGAACTGCAAGGCTCCAAAGGCTATCTAATCGCACAAGGCGGAGTTTCCGCCGGATCCGCGGTTGCGTTGCTCGCGTTTGGGCAGATTGAATCCATGCCGATTACGGAGCAAGATGGGATCATGTATTGGGATGCGAGCCTGAAACACGTTGACGGCGATATGCAATCCAATCCATACAAGATGCTAATTTATCGGTTCTAATTCTAACCAGTTGCGCGCGCTTGGTGATCTCCGTTTTGTGTTGCACACTTTTTTGATCCAAGCGCGCGCTTTTTTTCTAAGGGCAAAAAACCAAACATGTCAAAGCTTACTATTGAAAAATTTGAAGGCGGAACGATCACGCTTCGATCGCGCTTTGATGACTCGATCGACTGGGAAGCAAGCGAGGCGGAGCCGGCGGATCTTGTAGGCGAATCATACGATCAAGGTGTCAATAAAATCGTATACAAACCCGGCGCAATTCCGATCGGTTTCAACTGTAGGTTTCCAACGCGAAAAGATCAAGCGATTGCGCGCCGGCTCGCTGGAGTGGATATCGGATCCGTAGAAAAAGACGGATCTTCAAAATTGGGATATGTGAGTGACACTGGGATTGAGGATTTGGGCGATCTTTTTGTTACAGCTGAGATAGCGATCGCAACCGCGCGCGTTTGCCTGGAAAATGTTGAGCATTGGGACGATTGGCCGGCGGAAAGCGGATCGATGGAGATCGGAGTGACACACGAAAAGGGACCGGCCGGATCTATTGTTTTGAAGGATCATATTTTGCCGGCCGAAGTCTTGAGCGATCTAGGTATGTATTTATGGATCGGATCTAAAGTGAGTGATACCGAAAAAAAGGGATCCGCGTCGCTGCCTTCTGGAAACTAGACAGTGAAAAGCGCGGATATAAGAACAATTGCGAAGTCTGCCAAGTAGATCAACAGTCAAGAGAAAAGTGGGGTTGCACTGGAGAAATCAAACCGGATCTTTTTGGGCACGTTCGGAAATATCAGATCGGCGGAGAGGTTTTCTTTGGTTGTCCGCTTCGCTTTTTGCATGATCCGGCCGTGTCCTATGCGTTGCGTCTTTATCCAAGTTTTGAGCGGAGCGGAGCCGGTCCGAACGGTCCGCTTGCAAACGAAACGGCGTATTATCGCAATATAATGGAAATGATTGATCAAGAATTAGCAGAAGCGCGAAGCGCGGCTTTTGAGGATTCAAGCGAGCGGTTAAAAAATGGCAAAACTAAAACTTGAAGGCGAGTTACAAATTGACTCCAGCAAGGCGCTTGAGCAAACCGAAAAGCAGGGAAAGAAAGCGTTTCGCACAATCGAGAAAGAAGCCAAAGAAACTAAGGATCAAATCGAGAAGACCGGAGAAGCCGGAAAAAAAGCCGGCTCCAAGATAAAAGATAGTTTCAAGGCCGGCGCGGTTGCGCTTGGAAAGATTGGAATAGGGGTTGCAGCCGGCGCGGTTGCGTTTAAGGCGCTCCAAGCGATCGCCGCGCAAGTAAACACTCAGTTTGATACGATGGCAAGCGCGAAACTGTTTGGAGTAACGTTGCAAGATGCCGATCGCTTGCAAGGTGTTTTGTCCGATGTCAAAACGCGGTTTGAGGCGCTGAGTTTGGCGGTTGAAGGATCTCAACTTGGCTTATCTCAGGATGAAATAAAACGCTTTGCACACCTTGTCAACGTCTTAGCGGCCGTGACGGGACAAAGCAAGGCAAACCTGGAAGCGCGATTAAAAACCGGTCAAATCACGGATCGAGAACTTGGAGCGCTTTCCAAGATAACCGGTCAAATCAAAACGCAAGCCGGCCTTCAAAACCAGATCTTAGCGGCGCAAGCGAGGCAAGGCGGAGCAAGTCTTGACACCGGGCAGAGGATCCAAGCGTTGCTTGCCTTTACTCAAGCGAGCGCAAAAATGGAGGCGCAGTTAGGATCGTTAGGAAAAGCAAATCCGTTTGACGAAATCGCAAAAAGCGTTCGATCAACAGCTGAGAACATGGTTAAAGATTTGACTCCAGCGCTCCGCAAAATTGCGGATGGATTTAAATTGATCGGTCCGGCCGTATCAACCGCGCTAAAGAAAATGATCAATTTTGTTGATTTGGCAGGTAAGGGGTGGGCTTTGCTATACCTCAGGATCACGAAAGGAAAAAAAGCAATTGAGGCGGTTAAGCTTCTAAATCGCCAATTGGCACAACAAACGGCGCTCCGAAAACAGATCTTGAAGCAACAAGACGCGGCGCGCCGCAAAACGGATGCAACGCTAACCCCAGAGCAAAAGCGCCGGCAGGCTATCATTGACCAATTACGAAAAGAAGCGCAACAAGAGGAACTATCAAGAGCCGCGCAAGCGCGCGCCTTGCTCCGCAATTTTGAACGCTCCGCGCTTGCTGCAATTTCGCGCACTGGAGCGCGCGGTGTAGGCGCTCTTGTTGCTGGAATGAGTCAAACGCTTGAGTTAGTAAAACAGTTTCAAGCGCAGTTAGGACCGGCGTTTCTAACTGCAACAAGCCAAACCGCGCGCAAAGCGCAAGCACTGGTCAAGCTATCCCTGCAAGCCGGCTCCGCTGGAGTTGAAAAGCTAATCACCGGAGAAAAACAGCGTACAAACCAACTCCGCGCACAATTAAGCCTCAGTAAATCTTTTTCATTGGAGCAAGCCGCGCAAAACCAACTTTTGAACCAACGAAAAAGCATAGAACAAGCAAGAAAGGCGATCGCGCAAGCGCTCAATATTCTCCGCGTATCGGATCAATCGTTAGCGGATAAAATGGAAACTACGCTTAACCGTACGGTCAAGAAACTAAACGAAGAAGCCGCGGTACAAAACAAGCTAAGTTTGATCCAAGTTAAGCGCGCCAAACTGCAAGAGCGCGGCGTTGCACAGCTGAAAAATGAAAAATTGCGCGCCGGAGCCGCGTTGCGATTGTTGAAAATCCGGCGCGAAATATCGGATATTGAGAGTAAAACAAACCAGGATGTTAAGGCCGCGCAAGCCGCTACGGAGCAAATATCAGTAATTGCTTTAGAAGTCCGCGATCTGCAAAACGCTGAAAAGAATTTGGCGCAAGCGCTCAAAGATAAACTGTTTTTGAATTCTGCTGATATTGCTTTGAAGAAAGATGAACTTGCAACGTTGCGAGTGATTATCAAAGCAAGACAGGATGAAATCAAATTGATCCATTTGCGATCCGGCGCAATCATCCGCGCGCAACGGCGATCAAGGCAAGAAGAAACCGCGCGCAAGCTGCTAGAAATTCAGCAGCAAGCCAACAAAGAGCGTGAAAAAACGTTATCGATGCGGATCACAGCCGGAGCCGGCGCGTTTGGGATCTCTCCAGAGGATCAAACCATTGCAAGGTTCGCGCAAGAGATCCAAACGCGGCGTCAAGAGATCCAAAAATTGAACCTGGAACGCTCGCAATTGGAATCCAAATTGCTACGCGATCAATTTACTTCAACCGAAGCGCGAAAAGCCGCGCAAGCGCAAAAATTATTACTCAAGACGCAAATCGAGCAACGCAAACAACAGATCGATCTAATACATAAGCAACGCGAAGCGGAACTTGAAGCGCTTACAACGATCGGCGCTTTGAGCCGATCGATCTATAACGAGAGTTTGCAATTTTCAACCCGGTTTGCTGGAGCGCTCAAAAGCGCAATCGAAAGCGCAGTATCCGGGATTGGGAACCTGTTTGCTGGAGTGTTTGAGGGGTTGGTATCTGGAGCGGATGATCTGGGAACGACGATCGCGCGCGGTTTTCTGGATTTGCTAGCCGGGATTAGCGCGCAATTGGGATCGTTCTTACTGTTGGCAGGGACCGGCTTAACCGCGGCTTTAGTTCCTAGCGGAGCCGGCGCGGTTGCAGCCGGTTTGGGCTTGCTCGCGTTGTCGGGAATCTTGAAGGGCGCTAGCTCGCTTTTGAGCGCTCCAGCAACGCCAACCGGCGCGGCTCCAACTCCAAGCGTATCAACGCCGGATCGCGGATTGCCGGGACCGGATCGGATCGATCGCGCTCCAAGAGAAACCTTTATAGCGGTCATTTCGCCGGATTGGAACGGAACGCAAGAGCAACAAGCGCGGCGGTTTTTCGATTGGATGCAACGAAATGGACGTCTAACACGCTCCGCGTTTGGGGGTAGATCATGAGTACCTATGCGATCCCGGCGTTTAGTGGAAAGATAACGGTTTCCAGCGCAAACAATAAGATCGATTGGCGAGAAGACAACGGCGGCGGACCGTTCGATTTATCGGCTACCGTTCCAGCTGGAGAATATTGGATTTCGGATCTTTCAATCGCAATAGCCGCGGCTATGTCCACTGTATCCGCTTCAAGTGGCGATAATTTGACCTATACAGGGCAATTTGATCAATCAAGTTGCACTGTGTTATTGGAAGTTTCGGCCGGCGGATTCTATCCGAAGCTAACAATTGCGGAAACATCCAAAATATTGACCGGCGGAGATCAAGACACGGAAAGCAACACTTTGACAGCTGGATTCTATGGATTGAATCATTTGGGGTTTGAAGTTCAATCAAGCTATCCCTCGCTTGAAGTAGAATTTACTTCTGATTTGATCGCCGCAAACCATTGGATCCCAAGCGAGCCGATCGCAACTGATACAAAATATACATTTGAGCAAAACAACCTTGTTTCCGAAGCGGAAGCGCCGGATGGATCTTCCAATGTGCGTGATTGGCGCGGTTGGAAATTAGACGTGAATGATCCGGAGTTTGGATCATGGGGCGGAAACTGGAGCCGGCGCGATCTAACATTCGAGTTTCAATTGAACGCGGCGCGGCTCCAATGGATCAATTGGTTTTGGGGACCGTACGCAAAAAGCGGCGGAGTGTTTCGATTCTATCCGGATAAATCACAAACCGATTATGACGGGGTTTGTAGGTTAGCGGCGGAAAGTTTGCGCTCCAGTTGGAGAGGCGAGCGCTTGCGCGGTTATGATTACTACTCGCACACTATTACAATGAAACGCGAGGCTTTGTTATGAATTGGGAAATCTCAAACCGATCGGATCCTATGGGTTTGCAGTTGGCGGATCGGCATTACAACCGCCAAAGCCCCGGATCAAAAAACCTTGCTCCCCCTGGAAAAACATTAATCCTGATTCAAGATCACGCATTATGGGTTTCTCTCCAGCAAAAAAACGAATTTATAAAGCATTGTTGGAAAAACGCTTGGATCTGCTCTACATTTCGCAACGAAAGCAATCTTTTAAGTTCAAACCTTATCAAAAGCGCTGTATCAAATACTATAGCATGTTGGGGGAATCCGCCGGAGAATGGATTTATAACCTTTGTGAATCCTAGCAAGGTTAAAAGCAGAAATCCCGGATACTGCTTTATCAAGGCCGGCTGGAAAAAGATCGGATATACAAAAATAAATAGTCTGCTAGTCTTTCAACTTTCAAGGCTAGACTTTCCAAGTCCTATCGACCCAGTTGGAAGGCAATATGATCTATTTCAGGCTTTATCATGAGTGATTCACGCGGCCTAGTGTTGTCAATCGCCGGCGCTCCATTCAGCCTTTCAACGCATACAGGCTTGACCGGCGCGGCTGGATTCGCTCAAAACACGCGCGCGGAGATTATAAACGTTCCAGCCGGCCAAACGCTTTCGATTGATCCGGCTTCCGGCTCGTTCGATGCCGGCGGTTTATCGATACAGTGCCGCGATCTCTCCGCTTTACTCACTCAAAACGTATCAGATCCAACAACACGATTAGCCGCGGAGCAAAGCGCGGTGTCAACTAGTTGGAGCGTAGAGGACACAACCGGTTTTACAGCTGGAGACACGATCCATATTGGATCGGAGGCCGTCTTGATTGGCGGAGTGACTCCAGGCGCTCCCGGCGCTTTCACTGGTTTGACGCGCGGCATTCTTGGAACGGTTGCAACAAGACACGCTCCGAACAAAAAGATTTATGGCTTTTTTCCTAACCTGGAAGGCCGGCGCGTGGTTTGTGAATGGATCGATCTCGTTACTGGAGATCGATTTTTGCGATACGTTGGAGAGATTGAGCGGATCGAATTTACCGGATCGGAGTATTCGATCGCAATCACTAGCGTTTTGGTTGGAGTAAACGATCGCAAAGTTCTCCGCAAACAATACGCGCAAGGCCGGCTCTTGGAAGCGCTCCCGGAAAATGGGATTGTTCCGGATCTGTTGATTCAGTGTGATGACAAGAGCCGGATCTTTGTGGATAATTCCAATACGGGACACGACACCGCGCACATATTGATCGGAAACGAGATCATAGAAACGCCGCAAGTTTTTAATCCAGCTGAGATCGCAAACGTAGCAAACACGGTTTCAACGTATCGACTAGAGATCGAATCTGCAACGTTTATTGAACCGGGATTTATGGTTGATTTTATCGATACAAGCGGCGCTTTGGTGCTTGAAGGCGCTTTGGTTGTAGCGATTACAAGCGCAACTTCTACAACCGATTATTATGATTTCAATACAGATATAAGCGCAGTATCAACAGCGGATCGGCTCGCTGCAAATTATCACTGTTTGATCCCTGCAAGCCGCATCAAACGCGGCTCCAGCGGAACGAAAGCCGAAAAACACAAAGCCGAAGCAAGCGTTGACGAAATCCGGATCTTGGAAGGGAATCAGATTGATATTCTCTTGCGCTTGCTGTTTTCGGATCAAGGCGATTTCTCAAACGGTCCTAACTCCGGCGCTTATGATTACTATCCGCCGGGTTGGGGATTGGCGCTTGATAGTTCCTTTGTCGATCTTCAAGCCCTGCTAGATTTGAAAGCGGAGCGCTCCGATTTTCGCCGGTATCGACAACAAGAAACAATCGAACTCTCCGAAATGCTACGGTTGATCGGTATCTATTGCAACGCGGCGGTTTTTTGGAAAGAATCCGGCGCGCTAACTGCAACGCTTCGATCGGATTTTTATCCGCTCGATCCGGCTGCAACGCCAATTACGGAGAGCAACCGGGACGCAAACACAAACCCAAGCGCAACGCTCGATCGATCCCTGGTTAGGAACTTTTGGGAAGTCAAAACAGATTGGAGCTTAGGACGCGATCGGTTTGAGCACATTATCACACTAGAGGAAATCGATTCTAGTGATTTGCGCGGACAGATCGCGATTGAGGCGGCGGATGATTACGGATTGATCAAGAGCGTTAGCGAAGCACAGATCTATACTAGCGCGCGATCGTTTTTGTTGGTTCGGTCCGCTCCGCTTTTGATTGTTTCGGTTTCTATTTTTTTGGATGAAACTTCAAACTTGCGGCCGGGTCAATTGGCGCTTTTGCAGTTGCCGGAGTTACCCGATCTTGAAGGCGGAGCCGGTATTTTTTCCACGTTTGAGATCTTGGAAGTTTCGCCGGTGGATAATGCCGGTTTGGTTGGTTTAACACTAATGCAGCGCCGCTCCGATCGAAAAGTGGGATATATTGCGCCGGCCGCGATCGTTTCATCGGTAGCCGCCGGGGTTGTCACGTTTGAGCCGGCCTCAACTTCCCATTTTGCGCCGGCGGCTCCGGCTTTTGAGCCACCCGGCGGAGCCGGTCAAACTGGAACGGAGGATCTGCATTGGTTTTTGGAAAATGATCAAATCCGTTTTTGGGATGTGTCAACGTTTGGATCGGGAACGGCAACAACACAAGCCACAACAATAACGTCAATCAATTATGCCGCGCTTCAAATCACGCCGGCCGTTGTTCCGGCGTGGCTTGCGGCCGGCGATTTGCTCCGCTTCGATGATTACACGTCAACAGCTGGCGGAGCAACCGGCGCGGAGCGGATCAATTATTTCCTTGCGATTGCGGACGGAACGGCGGATCCGCCGGTTTTGGACAATGGGATCGATAACGATCCTAGTTGGGTTTGGGGTATGTGATGTCGATTCGCGTATTGTGGAAAATTTTGGACGCGGCGATCGTCGATATTGGCGCGTATATCGCGAGCGACGGCGCAAACTACATCAACCCATTCAAGCGGCTATCCGGAGCCTATAACGCACTATATGAAACGATTTTTGACGCGGCCGCGCCGGGTCAATCCGGCGCGCAAACATACGAAGGGCACGATCACGGCTTGAGCGGTCCGCCTATCACGCGCGGCGCGGTTTTCTCACAAGATTGGGGAAGTTCTGCGTTTATCAATTTTCAACCCGGATCAACCAATTGGCAAAATTTGCGGCCGATCGGAACGGACAACGCACAAGGATTCGATCGCGCGTTTGCTTATGATGTTTCGCCAAAATTGCCGGCTCCAGCTGTGCTTGAAGGTTGGATCAATTACAGCGCCTCAAATAGTGATTTTGAGTTGAGAGTATCAGAAGCAAACACTTTAGACACGTTAGCGCAAAATCAAAACGTTTATAAATTGCCGGCGTTGTCGGGATCGGAGTCTAGCCGATGGTTTTTCTTTTCTTATGTTCCAGCAAATCCAGGCAACGTGAACTATCTTCGATTATACGCGCGCGCCGGTAACTTTGACGCGAGCAACGCGCCGGTTCTATCGGTTTACTCAATTGTAATTTGCGAAACTCCAGCAACAACACTTCCCAATGATGGAACGATCGCGCTATGAGTAGTTATTCATGGTTTTCAGTTTTAGAGGAAACGCTTTGGAGCGCTAAAGAGTTTGTGGACTCCGGCGGCTTGTTTCGGCTCCGCGCGTTTGCAAACGCTCTTTATGAAACCTTGCTAGACGATACGCCGCGCGGAGCCGGCGCGCGTCAATACAAAGGCCACAGTCATGCTCCAGATACAACCGCCGGAGAGTTTGGGGGAAGGCCGGTTGCGCGCGGAACGCTACAAGCGGCCGGCGCTTTGGGTCAATCGTGGTTATCTCCAGCGATCTCGGTTGCGTCAACTTGGATTCGAGCGGATAACAATTTAGGCTCCGCGCGGCCGGGTCAAATGTTCTATGTTCCAGTTTCGCGCGGTATCGTTTCAACGCTACCGGTTACGACTCCGCCTTACCTGGAAGCTTTGATCCATTTGGACTTTACCGCGCCGGCCGGATCACCTTCCCTGGACGTGAGAATCACAAATCTTAGCTACGGAGGCGCAAGCGCGGCTTGTGTTGTGACAGCTGGAGCCGGAAGCGCAAGCGGCCTTTTTACGATTACAAAGATCCCGGCGTTTCAAGGATGGAACCGATTAAATTTGGAAGTACGCTCCAACCTATCCGGAGTAGGCGGATCGCTAACTGTTGATTTGTTGGATCTGGTTATTTTGGAACGTCCTTCCGTTTCGGTCCCGGCGTCCGCCGGCTCCGCCTCGCTAGGGGGATAAAATGCCTTTAATTTTGCGCGGTTTTGGCGAATTGACAAACAACGTTATCCAGATCGGGAAACGCGGCGCGTCCGCGATCGCGGTCCGTATGTTTGCGGCCGGGAACGCTCTCTATGAATCTTTGACCGGCGTTCCAGCAAGCGGAGCAACCCGGCGCGATATTCGCGCGCATGATCATACACCCGGAAATGGGATTGTGATACCGCGCGGATCGGTTTACTCGTTTGACGTTGGGGAAGATCTTTCCGCAAGTTCCGCTTGGAGCGTTGCAATTGCGATCGCGGATATGGGATCTTATTTTGCGATCTTGGATCGATCTCCAAATCTAAAGATCTTTGTGACTCCAGGGATTGACGAAAACACAACCGCGGTATCCGGCTCCGCTTGTACCTTGGAAGCGAAAATTTTGGTTGACGTGGATTTATCCGGCGGCGGATCTTCTGTTGATTTTCGGTTCTACAATCGCAACACTGGAACGTATAGCGCCGCGCAAAACGCAACCGCGCTCCAATGGATTTCGTTTGGAGATATACCAATTGAAGGCGGAACTTGGAACGATCTAGATCTGCAAATACAAGGCAACGGCGGAGCCGGGTCCGCAATCGCGCGCGTTTCGATCTTTTCGTTTAACCTTGCGGAGACATACGGACGATCGCAACCTGAATCCAATGGAAACTACCTCTACAACAACCCAAGCGCTCCAAGACCATGAAAAACGTTGAATTTGTTGAAGTTAGCGAAAAAAAACAATTATCCAGTTGGATCGCGGAAAACTGGATTTCATTCTTTAATTTGGTCCTGATTTTGGCGGCACTGTTGATTGCCTATGGACGCGAAGCGGAAAAAAAGATCACGTTTCAAGATCTCGAAAAGCATGTAAAAGAGCGCTGTTTCTCTAAGGTAGAAGGCGCGGCGCTGCAAGCTAATACAAGATATTTGCAACGCGAAATCGATCGCGCTAACTTGGATTTGGAGCGATTAAGAAAACAGTTGGAGTCTAAAAAATGAAAGATCCTTTTTGGCGGTCGGTTTTATCGGATGAATCCGCCGCTTTGTCTTCGGTTCGTGTCATGGCGCTAATACTGGTTTGCGCTGGAATTGCGCTGTTGATTACCGGCGTTTTTTACGCTGGATTTTCCAATAAGACCGGCGCGGAGTTTTGCAACAATTCCGCAAAGTGGAGTTTTGCGCTTGCGGCTGGAAAGCTTGGTTTTGGGCAAGCGAAAAGCGCCTATATCGGAGCGAAACAAGCAAAGCACAAGGAAGTCTTGCCATGATAAAAAAATGTCTTGCGTGGTACTCAAACTTGGACACAAAAAAACAGATCGTTTTGTTGGTTGCAATTCTCTTATTAGGCGTTGTATCGGTTGCGTTTTTTTTGCGCTTGGGAAGTCACGTTGCGCGCGCGTTCGCATATTTGATCGGCGTTATAGTTGGAATTTTTAGTGCCACTGAAGCGACAAAGATCGCGGATATTGAGCGAAAAAACCGAAACAAAAAAATCGATCTTCGCATGGAAGCGGAATTGCGCGCCGAAGAAATCACCAAAAAAGAGCGCGAAAAGATCGATAAAATGCAAGTTGAAATCCAGCAAAAACAAAACAAGACGCAAGAAAGAACCGCGCAAAAATTGCTTCAAATGGCAGAAAAAAACGCCGATCGCATTTTGGAAAATGACGCCAAAAACAACAGAAAAAACGGAGCAAAAAGCAAGGCGAGCTTTCAAAAATTGAACGGTCTACTTTTACCGGCCCTTTTGTTTGCGCTTCCGGCTTGCGCTCCAGTTGGAGCCGCCGGCGGAGTCAAAACAACTACAATCACAAGATCCCAACTACAAAAGATCGTCAAGGCTCAATTGGCTTGCGAGTCCAAAATTAAAAAAACCAGGATCCGATGTCAAGCCGATCTTGCGCGGCTCAAAAACAGATCGCAAGCCGCGCTTCGCGCGTGTTTTTCCGATCTCAAAGCGGAGCAAAAAAAAGTATTGATTTTGAAGCGGCGCCGCTCCAGCTGGAGCGGTTGGATCATAGCCGGCGTTGTTTCGGCCGGCTCAATCGTGGCAATCACAATTTTATTAGTGAGGAGCGCAAAGTGAACACGCCAAACAATTTTATAGTGCTTCGCAAACCCGGCGCGGAATACGGATCCGGGATTGCAACAATTGAAGCGCAAGACGGTCATCTTTTGGCGCGCGGCCCGGTAGTTACTGGAAAGAAAAGCGCGCCGGCTGCAACCGAATACGGCGGAGTTACTCCGCCGGGGATCTGGTTTCCAGTCGAAACGCTGGAAAAAAGAGACCATCCGCGCGGCGAAAGTTTCACATTCAGCCGGATACTTCCAGCTGAGGATCAAAGAATCACGCACAAAGCGCGGACCTATGGAATCGCAATTGTTGATCCGTTTATGGTTCACTATGGCGGACGATCAACTGGTTGCGTTTGCATTTTGCCGGAATGGTGGGACTATGGAGTTGACACGTTCAACCGTTGTTTTTCGGAGGGCTTGACGATCGAGATTGTTGACGATCCAACGGTTGATCTTGATGAATTTTCCGCGGCCTTTGAAGCCTACTCCAAAAAATACGATTAGAAAACTCTTGCAATTCTATTGCTCCTCTTGATACTGTCTTATTGCTCCAATCTTCTTTGAGCGGAATAGATAGGCCTAGTTTATATGTAGTTTGCGCTGGGCTGAAACGGAGCAAAAAGCGGCTTGTAAAAAAACATGCCGCTTTTTTCATTTAAGAGGGGTCCGTATATAAGCAGGCTAACGGCGCAAAAAAAGCGGAGCCGGGATTGTCCACAAAAAACCGGCTCCACTTTGATTTGAGCGCGGCAAGGGCAAGAAAAGCCGCGCTCCGCTTTGTTATACCACACTTAAAGGGTGAAATGGTAAGTGAGGCGATTTGTATCCGGCCGCGTGTTTGTGTCCGCCTCCGCCGCGCGCCGCGGCGATCTTGGAAACATCAATATCAGATCCGGCCTTGGAGTAGATCGAGACTTTCCAGTCCCCATGCGGAGTCAAGCAAAACAGCGCCAATAGATCAAAATTTTTCGTATTGGCGGAGTCAAAAAAACTAGAGTTTTGACAGGCTACGTTGCAAGCTAATACGGAATAGTTATCCAACTGACTTGCAAACGCGCGCGCGTTGCAATAAATCCGATTTTGCTCTTTTCGGTAGTGATTGACAACATAGCCTTGTTGTAAAATTCGATCAATCACTTCCTTGTTATCTTCCAGCAAAAGATCCCAAAGCGGCGAATCTACCGAATCAATCACGCCGCGCGCTCCGTATTGAAACGGGACGCAATCCGGATCGGAGTGATTCCAAACATCAAACGATCCAAATTGGCGGATCGCATAAGGAAGCGCGCGATCCTTAAAAAGATACTTCCAGGTCAAAACACAAGCGGCTTGAGTAGGATCTTGAATCCCGGCAAAATTGCAATTGACGCGATCGATCGCGCTTTTGTGATGATCGATCCAGATAAAGATCTTTGCTCTTGCGCGAATACGAAACATAACGGCCGGATCCGCGGAAATATCTACCATAAAAACGGTCGTTTCTTCGGTTATAAGCTCAAGATCGATTGGCTTTCCGTAACCATACGGGATCAAGCGCAACGGTCCGCGGTTTGTTTTTTCGCTCCAGTATCGAACGATTGCAGCGCTCGCTTGACCGTCAAAATCTTTTTTGTCGTAATAGCAAAGTATCATTGTTTTTTCCCTTCAAACTCCGCTCCAGCCGCGCAAAAATAGCGCTTGCCTCAGCGTATTGATCCAAGTTTCGTTTTTGATTTCTGTTGGAGTGAACTCCAAGACGATCCATCCCTGCAATTGCGCGGCGTTGGATTTTTCGCGATCTTTTGCAAATCCAGATCCGCGCGTATGGCGTCCGCTTATCCATATCCCACCATGAATTTCAACAATAACGCGGTATTCTAGAAAGGCAAAATCCGCTCTCCAACGCCGCTCCGGATCAAATCGGTATTCTCTCACAAACGCTGGAAGCGCTCGCTTGTTCAGCTGGATTTGTGCCAGGATCTCATATTTAGAACTCATATCTGATAAAACCTTTGTGTTGCGCCTTCAAAGCGGAGTTTGACTCGACCGCGCCGGCCGGATCGATTTTTCCTAACAATTATATCAGTTTCTTCCATTGGATCGCCGTTCAAATCCAAAGGCCGATGCAAAAACGCCATAACATCCGCGCTTTCTTCGATCGATCCGCCTTCTTTGGCATCACTCATTCGCGGTTCGCTTAAGCCGCGCTTTTCTATATCTCGGTTTAGCTGGAATAGACACAAAACCGGAATATTTAGATCTTTTGCCAACCCCTTTAAACCGTTGCAAATGTCCGCAATTTCGCGCGCGCGGTTTAAGTATTTCGTGCCTTTGTATCCTTTCATCAGCTGTATATAATCCACTGCAATATAATCCAGGCCTTCCGTTTTTGCTTGCCACCGCGCGCTTGAAAGCAGATCGGTTAAATTGCAGTCCGCGCGATCATCGATCCATAGCTTCCAACGTGACAGATCGCCCAAAATCGCCGCGGCTTTGGCAAGTTTGCCCTCCTCAAATCGATCGATCGCGCGGCTCAAATCAAATCCGCCAATCGAGCAAATGAACCTAGAAAAACACTCCTCTCTGGACATTTCCGGAGTAAAGAGCGCGCCGCGCAATCCGTCCAACTGGTTTCTAACTATGATCTGATAGAGAAACGCGGTTTTACCAAAGGAAGGCCGCGCGCCGATAAAAATCAGTTTTTTGGCGCTCAATCTAACAAGATTATCGAAGTTCTCCCATTGAGTCAGGATCCGCTTGTCTTTTTTATAGAGCCGCTCTTTTATATAAGTTTCAGTAGCTTGCGCCGCGGTCAAGCTACTGACAAGCGGCGCTGTCCGCTGTTGTCGGATCGCAAGGATCGAGCGCTCCGCGGCTTCTAAGCATTGATCCGGATCTGTTGATTGCGCGGCTTGCGCGGCGCAATCGTGGCAAACTTGCATCAATTGCCTTAGATCGCTAGATCCTTTCACGATTTCAGTATAATATTTCAGATTTGCGGAGCCGGGGATCGTATCTGCTAAATTTGAAACGTACTCCAAACCGCCGGCAATTTCCAGCTGTTGATCCTTTTGGAGTTGAGAAACCAAAGAAATCGCGTCGATTGGCGCGCGCGCGTCCGCAAGTTGGAGCAACGCTCCAAAGATCGCCGCGTGTTTTGACGAAAAAAAATCATCTTGATCGATCGCGCTTGCAACTTGATCAATCAACCGCGGAGTCAATAAGATCGATCCAAGGATCGCGCGCTCCGCTTCCAGGTTATTAGGTTTTTTCAATAGTGCGACCCCTCGAAAAAGGCCGCAATCTTGGAGAGCGCGATCGGGTTTGGTTGGATTGGATCCGGGATCGTTTCGTTGCTCTCCGCTCCAGCTGGAGCCGGTCTATAATAGCTAGGATCAAGATCTCCATTTGATCCTAGCATTGCGGAAAGGTAAGCAAGGGGAGCGGTTTTTGACGCTATTTGAAGCAACGTTTGATGTTGGAGCGCGGTTGGATCGGTCCGCTCCAAAAACGCGCGGAGCAACGGAGCGATCGCGGCTTTGATTTTGGCGCGGCTTGCGTTTGGTTTTCCTAGCCTTGAAAGCGCTTCGCTCCAAACGGCCGGAGCGTCAACCCATACTCGATCGCCGCGGTCCGTTGCAGTTTGCGCGGCCGGCTCCGCTCCAGTTGGAGCCGGCAAAACAAAAACCTTTCTTTTACTAGAGCCGCGCGCCAAAAATCCGCGATCGCAAAGATCTGAAACAATCCGCCGGGTTTGGCGTTCCGACAGCTGGAGCGCCGTTGCGATCTCCCGAATAGTGAAAGGTTGATCCGCGTGATAGGCCGCGGAGCAAACGGCGAAAACCGCAAACGCTCTCCAGCTGAGATCGCCGGAGAGCGCGGCGTGAAATACCTGACTATTCATTGACTTCACGCTCCGCTTTTTGGATTTGCCTTAAGATATATCTTACAACATCAACCTGGAATCCGTTTCCGATCGCCTTGTAACGTAAGCCATCGGGCGCTTTTTTTCCGTTCCAATCAATAAAAGTATGATTGTCAGGTAAACCTTGAAGCCTTTCACATTCCAAAGGTGTCAATCTTCTAATCGTTTGATCTTTTCTGTCTACAAGAAGGTGGGCCAAATGCCATGATTTGCAGGTCAAGGCCCCAAAAAAAGAGCGTTTAACTAAGTTTGATCGGCTGTCATAACCAATATATCGTGTATTTCTGGATCGATCTTTTTCTTCCTGTTCTCTACTCTCCGCAAAATCCCTTTTGCCGCAATTGCGCTCAAAAAATATCGATCTAAGTTTTCCAAGTTGTTCTCCAGAATATCCGACAACAAAAAGCCGCTTTCTTGATTGTGCGGATCCGAAATGTTTTGAGTCCAAAATTCTCCAGGTAACAAAATACCCGCATTGAATAAACTTTGAGAGTATAAACTTGAAATCATTTGATTCGTTTGTTGATCTTGCGTTTGGAACGTTCTCCCACAAGATCCATTTTGATCCGATCCGCTTTGCGTATTCGATGAATTGAAAGGTAAGATTTCCTCTTTCATCTCGTATCCCTTGCTTGCTTCCGGCAATAGAGAAACTTTGACAGGGGGTCCCACCAATGACAAGATCAACTGTTTCATTATTCCGCCTTGATTTTGTAAAATCGCCGATATTTTCAATGGTTGGAAACCTTTGAGCCAAAACCTCACTAGCAAACCGATCGATCTCCGAAAAATATAAACAGTTCCAATTCTGCGGCGCGGCGATCTTGCAAGATCCGACACCGGAACAAATCGATACATAGTTGAAACTATTCATTGATTTCACGCTCCGCCGCGATCATATCGATCGTCATATTGATCGCAAATTCGATCGCGCGTTTTTCTGTTATTGTTCTGATCCCGGATGTTACGCGCAGATAGTCTTTTATTTGCGCGATCTTGTTCTTTGTAGCCTTGCTGTCATCAATCCTGACAAGTTTTGTAATTTCCTTCATAGATACGATCTCCGTTGGTGTGCTTGTTTACAAAAAGTATACAAAATGTATACAAAGAAAGCCTAGCAAAATCAACACCTTTTTTTGCATGTCCGCCTTCATGTCCGCGTCGATGTCCGCCTTTTTGATCTGAAAACAATAAACAGATCAAGGAGTTGCAACGATATTTTTTTTTGCATGTCCGGCTTCATGTCCGGCTTCATGTCCGTTTTAGGCAGTTTTGAGCCTTGCGAAGCGGTGCTTTTAGGGGTTGCAAACCGTTGATTGATTGAGCCTATTTCAAGAATTGGAAAACTTGGATCGGCGCTTGCTCTTTTAAGCTTAAAAGATAGATAGATTAAGAGAGAGGTTGTTGATTTTTTGACTCTGCCGCGTTTGTATGGTTTTTTGAGATCTCAACACAAACGCGGCTCCAGCTGGAGCGCACAAACGGAGATCCAAAAAATGCAGAAAATTGATTTCTATCCGGAAAGACTTTTTGACACACCAAACGCCGATCTTGACCCGGCGGACGCCGAAGATCTCGCTTGCCTTGTGCTTGAGTTAATGCTTGACGCCGGAGCCGCCGGCCTTCTCAGGATCGCAACCGAACTTTCCAACGAACTCCAGCAAATTACCCTAGCGGCTCCAATCTCTCCAGAATTCTGCTTTGAAATTGCGCGCGAAGCGGCGCATTGTTGGGAACAGCTGGATCGCTACCTACCGCCGATCCCTTGCGATCATGACGGGATCGCTCCGCCGATCAATACAGTTTTGCAGGTTATCCAGGGGGATAGGCTGTCTAGTAAGCACTGTTGCGCGCATTGTTTGGCGGATCGCGCCATGAAAGGGAAAATTTTGTTGCATGAGTTCGATAGCGATAACAGGTAGTTAGGGGAAGTAGTAAACAAAAAGTAAACTTTTTGTTGACAAGACAAGCGATCTTGAGTAGTATCAAAACAGATAGAGAGAACGAAACACAAAACGGAGATCGAAAACATGGACACTTTCAAAGTCAAAATTTTCAACAAGTCTGAACTGGTTAAAGTTATTTACTTGGAAGCTTATAGCAAGCATTCGGCACACGAAAAAGCTTTCCCTATTGCACGGTTTGACCTTAAGATCTCAAATCCTGAAATCAAAGTGTATGACGTGAAAAATTACGATTACTAAGATCAACACAAGCGCGGCTCCAGCTGGAGCCGCGTTTTTTCCCAACGCAACACAACACAACGCAACACAAACGGAGATCAAAAACATGCAATGGAATCTCAAAACAACTGATAGCACGCCGCACGAAAGCAATTTGTGCGGAACAAAAGAAGATGTGATGCAAGACCTTATGAATTTTCATCAAAAAAATGAATGGCCTGATAATTGGATACTTGAGCCGGTTCTTTTGCTGGATTGGGTTACGAGCAAATGGAACGTTTGCGATTTTGAGCCTATTCCTGATACGATCGATGCTATCGAAGCTTTGGAAGCTAGGCTTGAAAAAATCCACGGCGAAGAAATCACACTTACAAGCTTCACATGTCGCAGTGGTTTGCTCAATTATGTAGATCAAGACGGCGAAATCTGCCTTACAGAGATCTACTAAGATCAATTGAAAGCGCGGCTTCGGCCGGCTGGAGCCCTATAATTTATAGGCGAGTGAATCCAGCCGAAGCCGCGCTTTTTTCCAAACGCAACGCAACACAACACAACACAAACGGAGATCAAAAACATGTCACAAACTCTATGCTTCGATGCTGACTACAATAATTTTTGGTATGATCAAAGCAGCGTCACAAAGTTTACAGTCGGTCAACAACACCAACTC
>Ga0255751_10001328_pt1 | contig 23547 bp, 22 predicted proteins | sample 071ome_20_FD_179951 | JGI IMG/M metagenome (GOLD analysis project Ga0255751, IMG submission 179951) | Coastal salt marsh microbial communities from the Groves Creek Marsh, Skidaway Island, Georgia - 071412BT metaG (version 2) | ecosystem: Environmental > Aquatic > Marine > Intertidal zone >... | reverse complement strand
TTCATGTCAGAGTCGACTTCGTCAATCACATGCGTTGCCTTCTCTACATATTGAATCAAGCGCAAGCGAAACGCTTCCAGCGCATCCACCGAACGTATCTGAGCTTTGTCGGCCATGACTATCGTTGATCCAGATAGTCCTCAATCCTCTGAGCTTTGCGCAGGAGGAAGGGGGTGTGTTGATTGGATACTTCCACAAACTTTTTCAAAGTCCGCATCGTCTGACTGAATTCCTCGGCAAAACGCTGCTGTTCCTGATCCTGCCAAGTATCGCCCAAGGCCTTGAACCGAGCTTCCAACAGAGACATCCCCTGTTGGAGCCCGGCGTTGAATTGTTTCAATTCCTTGGCAAAACGCCGAACTTCCTCCGGATCCATGATTGCCCGTGACATCAGCTATTCCTTTCTTCTTTGATCTCAAGTGTCATTTCACAAACAAGTATACAAGCAGATATCAGGCCAGTGCAGTAAAAACACTTCAATCTACTGATAATTAAAAGTCATAACCTCTGTAACAAATGGGAAGCCCGCAAGTGTATAACCAGCAAAAAGGATCCGCTATGAAACCCGATTCGATTCAGTTCATCCATTTCCTTTCCCTGATCACCGTATTGCTCATCATGTTTCTGAGTTTCTGGATAGGAAAACACGCTCCGATCAGACTTTCACGCACCTTTAAAACGAAACCCAAATACTTTGCATGGATCTTTATGTTTACGGGATTGGGGCTACTGGTGGGAAAAACATTATCACTTGTTTCACTGGGAGGAACACAATCACTTGAAATGCCGGATGAAACAGCAGCGCTGTCCTTCCTGATGGTTGGCAGCATGAGTTACCTGCTCCACCCGATGTTCGAAAACAAGACCAGCGGTAGAAATGCCTTTAAAAACAAACGACTGGTCCCATTGTTCGGATTATTTGCAGCCATTGGCATACTCGAGCGCCCTTTGTTCCTGACAGCAAAAGGCCATGAACTTGCCGCACTGTCAGGCACCTGGAGTGAAGGAGTCTGCCTTCAATCCACACCCTACACATGTGTTTCCGCTTCGAGTGCTTCCGCTCTGAATCAAATGGGCTTTCAAGTGACTGAAGGTGAACTGGCCCATCATTCCAAAACAACCTGGAGAGGCACCAGTTTTCAATCCATGAAAAAAGCGGTGCAACAAGTGGGACAAGAGCTCGGTATAAACATTCATCTTGAAACACGAAAATTATCCTGGGCAGAGCTGACTGAACTGGAATCTCCAGCCTTATTGGAAACCACCTGGAATAACGCCATCGGACACTCCACCGCCTATCTTGGGTCACACGATGGTCACGTGGTTCTGGGCGAACCTCTCATCGGCAGGATCACCGTGGATGAAGCAGCATTAAAAGGAACCAAATGGCAATGGAACGGGGTTGCACACGTATTTGTTATCAGGTGCAGAAATCAATAAGTTGTTGTAAATCTTCTCCTATCGATTCATCTCATGGGTTCCTGGCCATTGAATCTTTAACGGTTTCCCAACGCCACACCAACCCATCCTCCGGATCCAACACTTCCCCCACCTTTCGAAAACCACACTTGGCCAAAACCCTCGTGGCAGCATTTTCTTCAGGCAAAATGTGCGCGCAAACGAAGCGAACTTCGTCATGGCTGCAGGCATAATCAACCATGCCCTGCGCTACCTCGGTGGCATATCCTTTCCCCTGGTGCTCGGGCTCAATTCCATAAGCAATCTCCACCACCCCCTCCGGGTTGGGAGGCGCCATGAAACCGCAGTTCCCAACAAAGACATCGGACTCTCTCAGTCGAATGGTGAATCCGTGCAGCCACGGGTCGGGTTCGGTGGCTGCCTGTATCCGAGCCAGCCAATCAGGAGATAATTCTACCTTCTCCTCGGACGACATCCCGTCAATCATGGCGCGCAATTCGTCAGGAGTTTTTGGCACAAGGTTTAAATGAGGTGTTTCAATCATGATACCGACATCCTATGACGCCATCATGCTGAACATCGACAACGGTCCCGTCGCCATGGTTCAGTCAGGTAATCGGTCCCTGTATTCACGAAAAGGCATCCATGCCATATTGAATGCTTTGAAAAGCACCGAACGCCTGGCGGTCTGGTCGGCGAGCGTTGATGCCAAGTTCGAGCAACACGTTAAGAAAAACCGCGCCCACATAGAACTGCACCGCGTCAAAGCCAACCACCAGGCCAAACGGGCAAGCTATGTCATCTACACCATCCAAAAAAATGCCCCGAATGGTGTTCAATGAGCATTTGCACAAGACTAAAACTTCCAGGAAATCCCGGAGAATACTGTCAAATCTTCCGCGTCATCATTCAGCCCCACGAGAGAGCCAGCATCCAGCTGTGCGGCATCGCCCAAAGCATAGGTGATTCCGCTGCTGAAGTGCGCCCCATAATTGTCGTCACTGCTCACACCTAAGTATTCGAGATAAATACCGATGCGATCCGTCAAATCCAGACCAATGACAGCAGTATGCGACACTTCCCAATCCCATTTTCCACTGGCACTGTCAAAGATGCGCTGAATTTCCACCTGAGCACCCAAACTCCATTTTTCACCCGCCCGCCAAGCAAAAGGTGCAATCATCCCTCCTTCCCATTTGTCATTCCCCAGACGCGAGGATGTAGGAATTTTGACGACCGGCATCAAGCCAAAGGCTGTTTCCCCTTCGTCATTTCCCCATATGTTGTATTTCAAACGGAAAACCAAATCGCTTGCATCCCGAATGCTGTTCTTCCCTGCCGCAGATGTTGTGGTTTCATGCTGATAAGGCGTCCAAACCATCTGCAAATCCACTTCATCGGACAGCCCATATTTCAAATTACTTTCAGCAATGCTCCACACTTCAGTCCTTGTCCCGCCCGAGTCATTTTTGGACCAACTAAAAAACGATGATTCCAACTGAAAATGGCCTTTATCAACGGTGACAGGACTTTCGGTTGCATCCGGTCTGTCCGTCTCCAACTCCCTCAAGGATTGAGCACACCCCAACCAACCAGTGAATATCCATACCCACCATACCCCTGTGTTTACCTGACTGGTAAAATGTGATTTAAATAATTTGATTCTATTCATTTTAATATGTTTGGCTTTCTTTGTTAGGCAAACCTAACTTGCAGGCACAAGACTGCCTTTTACCTCTCATTCGTCAAACTTATTTAGAGCAAACCCTAAAAATTGGGCATGAGTAGCGGACAGTGGTCCTTATTTCTTACCATGCATGTAGGCGGGAAATCCCTCAGCAGGCGATCCATCCGGATGGCGCAAATGAGATCCATGATTTCGTTTGAATCCCAATGGAATATTGAGCCCTGAAGTCACCTTCAAAGCCTGATACAACTGTCGACGGAATTGCTGAATCTGGTCCTGAAATGCTGGATCCGTGATCAAATTTTTGTTTTCTCCCGGATCCGTTTCAAGATCGTAAAGTTCATCGAGATCCCAAATACCATGGTATTGAATGAATTTATACCTTTCACCTCTTAGAGCAAATGTCGTTGGCGTCATGGGAAAAGCGGGTTCCCAATAATATTCATAGAGTAAAGCGTCTCTCCAATCAGATGGTGGAAAATCAGCGTCCTGCAACATCGGGAGAAAACTTTGCCCATCCATGGTGTCAGGAATGTTGATTCCAGCAAAATCCAACAGGGTCGGAGCCACATCAATATTTGCAACAAGAGCATCCAAAACTTTTCCTTCCCCGGTGAATCCTGGAGCATGAATCACCAAAGGAATCCGCATGGATGGCTCATATGCACAACGTTTATCGATCAACCCGTGCTCCCCCCAAAGATGTCCACCATCACTGGTAAAAAAGATCATGGTATCCTCAGTGTGACCGGAAACTTTCAAGGCTTCGCGAACACGTCCGACACTATCGTCGATGGAAAGAATCATTTCACAGTAATGCCGATACATCTCCTCGACACTTTGCCCGGACCGTCCATAGTAAGGATACTCAACCCCATGCCAGCTATTCCGTTGATTTTTAACCCACATGGGTTTCTCCTCCTTCGGCTGCGGAGGATCTGAGACGAATGACGGGACTTGAAGAGATGGATTCAAATACCGATCCCGATGCCGCTCCGCCGGATCATAAAGTCCATGAACACCTTTATGAGAAAGATAAAGCATGAAAGGCTGATTCCCCGTCCGGTTCAACAACCAGTCTTCAGCGTAATCACTCAGTTCATCGGTCATATATTTCTTTCGAGGTACCCTGGTGCCATTCACATTGATCTTTTGATTTTCCGGAGCATAAGTCCCCTGGCCGGGAAAACTCACCCAATGATCAAAGCCGGGACGAACGGCATCTGACGAACCTCCCATGTGCCATTTTCCAACAAATGCCGTCGTATACCCCTTTTCCTGAAGAAGCATGGGAAAGGTCCGGGTTCCCTGAAGAATCGGTGTTGAATTATCCACCACTTGATGGTGATGCATATATTGACCGGTCAAAAAACTGGCACGGGCTGGAGAACAAAGTGAAGTCGTCACAAAAGCATTTCGAAAAACGGTGCCTTCGTTTGCCAGCGCATCGATATGGGGTGTTTGGATGAACGGGTGCCCCATGAACCCAAAGGTGTCATACCGCAAGTCATCAATCAGGATAAAGATGATGTTTTTCGGGCGGTTTGCGGCGGATGCTCTGGATGTTCCGTTGGCGAACACCAAAAGCATCAGTGCCAAAATGAATCTTCCGATAAAAGGGTCACCAAAATAGTTCATGACCTATTTCAACAGGAAAACACCGAATGGTAAATTGTAATTGGCAATCCAGGGTTTTCAATGTCAGTATCCCTTGAAAGGATAAAAGCAAGTTAAACACTCACAACCCGTTTAAGACACTACTCTTCTGACTGCCATTTATAACGTTTACCAAAAGTAATTTCATAAAAACCTCTGCGTCACTGCGTCTCTAGCGTAGCGGGCGTGAGAATAAAAACCATCAGCGAGCCCTTATACGCAAACACTTTTGGCAATCAGTATAGAATCTCCATATCACAACAACCAGAGAACAGGAATCGAATTTAAAATACGATGAAAATAAAAATCGCGATCTATCTGCGCCCAATGACCGGACTCCTTACTTCCCGTATTGGACTCGTCGTCATTTCAAGCATTGCTACATTTGCATGCTGGGCACAAGGACCGAATTTCAAAGAAATCCTTCAAAGGGCAGCGCAATTACCAGTTGAAGAGAGGGATGCCTTTATCCAAAAAGAAATTCACAAACAAACACTGAAAAAGCGTTTGAATGAATTCACGGCTCATGTGGATACGGAATACACCCCCTTCTTCAAGGAGATCGGATTCACTGACGAACAAAACGCTCACTTCAAAAAGCGACGCGTTGAACTTTTACGACTGGCCATCGAAGATGGTGATCCGAGGCAGGATTTCATTTCAGAGCGACACGCCTATGATTTGGATGTCAAAGACGTCATGGACAAAACCTTTCTCAGGCGTTTGGACCAGCACCCTCTTACGAAAAGATTACCCCACACGGTAAATGCTTCTGTTTGGGCCGGGGATAAGGACAAGGAATATGAGTTACTCTATGAGAGTTATGGCATTCCGGAATCATATATTGAAGATTTCAAAATCAGACGTCGTGCTCTACATCAACAAGCCAAGGTCCTGACCAGTCCAAGGGAAACACTCATCAAAGCGAGGGAAGCCTACCTTAGCCGGATAAGAGAAGTTGCCGGAGAAAAGGCATTTGAGTCATACCAACGTTGGGAATTAACGAAACAAGCCCAACGCGTCTATGAGAAAATCAAAGCACGCACAACTGAGATCAATCTTGATCTATTGAAAAACAACGAAGCTGCAATAGTCGAATTGTTGCGCGAGGCCAATCTGCAGCTATCACATAATTGGCATTGCCCCTTTGGCCCACTTCCGGCACCAATGGTCAGTCAAAAATTAATGGGACTCCAGGCCGAAAATGATTTACCCCAATTGGAAAAAGCCAGGGACACATTCTTCGCCGCCGCCAAGTCCTATCAACTCCCCGCCCCACTCCTCCTCAAACTCCACGGATTTTTCATGGAAGAACTGAACCATCTCCAGGTAATGATAGAAGGAGGAAAAGATCCGGAATTAAAAATTAAATTCGGAGCTTTTGAATAGTTCTACCTTGGTTCACTTGCTTGCCTATCAAGATCACATCCATTCGATTGAACAGAATAAGGCTATTTGCTTAACGAATGATTCCTGCCTGTTTCAACCATGCCACAGCGGCTTCCGGCCAGGCTCTTGCTTCACCTTCGGAATGCAGCCCGTAGCCATGACCGCCCGTTGCATAAAGTTTGAATGCATGGTTTTTACCGGCTTTTTTCAAGGCATCGGAATAGATCCTACTGCCCACCACATGGGTTTTGTCATCTTCACTATGCACGACAAGAGTCGGAGGTATGTCCGCCTGCAGATCGAGGTCAGGCGAAACACCACCTTGTTTATCATCAAGATAGGCAGGATAAACCAGAACGGCGAAATCCGGACGGCAACTGAGTGAATCGATTTGATCCAATGGTTCGTATGAACGACGCGCAAACTGATTGCTCGCTTTGGCAGCAACATGCCCTCCAGCTGAAAAGCCGATCACTCCGATTTTCTGTGGATCAATCTTCCAATCAGCAGCCCTGGAACGCGCCAGCCGAATGGCACGTTGCACGTCTTGAAAGGCCCCGTCGCGGTTTTGAGGGGTTCGATATTTCAGGACCAGCGCCGCAACACCTGCCTGATTAAAACGTTCCGCAATCTCGGATCCTTCCTTGTCCACCACCGTGTAGCGATAACCGCCACCAGGGCATACAATGATGAGTGGTGTTGAATGCTGCGGGTTTCCCTCGGCCGGAAACCAAGTCAGGGTGGGACGGCTCACGTTGGTGATACGCTGAAAACCATCATCACGCTTCACTTCCGATTCAGGCTCACTGGCAAGCTTCCCCGGCACCATCCCATCCGGCCAGACATCCACCACCAGATTCTCCGCACACGCGGGCAGTGAAATGGCTATCAACAACAAAAACAATCGGATCATGCCGCACCATACCCGGCTCCCGGCAACTCGTTCAATAAAGTTATTTCATTGTCGTCATCAGCACGTCTGGCAAAGTGCCCCCATCCTAATTCAATACAAACGAGATGAAATCACCCTTTTCACATTCATCGGCATGGGCCACACCTTTGGCATTCATGTTTTCCCTGCTTGCTGCAAGCGTCCTCCCCACCACCACTCAAGCAGCGTCCAAACCCAACATCGTGTTGATACTTGCGGACGACCTGGGTTACGGAAGTCTGAACAGTTATGGAGCCGATCCGAACCACATTCACACACCCAACATCGATCGACTCGCCGAGGCAGGCATGCGATTCACCGATGCCAGCACGCCTTCTTCCGTTTGTTCGCCCACCCGCTATGGATTACTGACCGGACGCTATGATTGGCGGACCGATCTGCACCATGGCGTGCTGAACACGACAGATCCCCTGCACATCGAAACTTCCCGACCGACACTGGGCTCATTGCTTCAGTCCGTCGGTTACCGCACAGCCGCCATCGGTAAATGGCACCTCGGCTATGGGAAAGAAAAAGCCGATTTCACCAAAAAACTCAGCCCGGGTCCCCTGGACATCGGTTTTGATTACCATTTCGCCGTCCCTCAAAACCACGGCGATGCCTCCGGAGTGTATGTCCGCAACGATTCCGTCGTCGGATTACGTTCTGACAAATCCGTTTCAGCCGGCAGATCACCATATGGTCGTGAATATATCGGGATCGACGCACCCCAACGTGTTGATGAGAACGTCATGGATATCCTGACAGTGGACGCCGTGAACTGGCTGAATCAACAAGATGCCAATGCTCCGTTCTTCCTGTATTTCGCGCCGGTTGCCATCCATTTCCCCTACACCCCCTCGGCACAAAAAGGAACAAGTGGCACAGGCCTTTATGGTGACTGGATTCACGAACTCGACCTCTCGGTGGGTCGTATTCTGAACAAACTGGATCAAATGGGATGTGCGGATGAAACGCTGGTCATCTTCACAAGTGACAATGGAGGCGTGTTGTTGACCGATGGAGAACGTCCGGAAGCTGTAGCTTATCGAGCCGGACTGCGTTGCAACGGAACCTTGCGCGGTCGGAAACACAGCATCTATGAGGGAGGATTCCGAGTCCCCTTCATTGCCCGTTGGCCGGACCACATTCAAGCAGGCAGCACCCATGACACAACCATCAACCTGGTCGACCTGTTTGCGACACTGGCATCACTCACAGGGCAGAGCATTCCCGCCAACGCCTCCTTCGCGGAAGACAGTTTCAACTTCCTGCCAGCCTTGCTGGGTAAGCCCAGCTCAAACAAGACCCGCTCCACCATGATTCTCCACAGCCCGAACGGCAACTTCGCCATTCGTCAAGGTCCGTGGAAATACATCGAAGGCAAACCAAGTCCAACCTTGAAGAGAACTCCGAGAAAGGATGAATTGAACCCACAACTATACAACCTGACCGAAGACCCAGGTGAGCAAAAGAACCTCATCAACGACCGAAGGACCATCGCGGCTCAACTGGCCGAATTGTTGAACCAACAAAGGCATCAAGGTCATACCCGTCAATGATTTTCAGTTCCCACCAACACTTTCACATTTACCGACATGAGCACTCCATTTCCTACACTGATCCGTTCCATATTCGTTGCAGCCTTGATGCTGTTGTTATCATCTCCTGAGGCCGTCGCCAAAACAGAACGTCCGCCCAACATTGTCTTTATGTTCGCGGACGATCTCGGCTATGGCGATCTGGGTTGCTATGGGCATCCCTACGCCAAGACACCGGCATTGGATCGATTGGCCAGCGAAGGCACACGATTCACCCAGTTCTATGTCACCGGAGTCACCTGCAATCCCAGCCGCACAGGTTTGATGACCGGGTTGTTCCCAGCCCGCTATCCGAAGTATGCCGCAGATTTCGGGTTCGGAGATCGGGTTACCATCACTGAGTTGCTCAAACAACGCGGATACAAGACCGGCCACTTTGGCAAATGGCATATGGGCCCAGAATCGAGGGATGGCACCTATGGTCTGGACAAAGTGAAGGTCATGGGTAAAAGCATGAAACCGACTGCCGGCCGTGACGATGATCTTTACTCGGAGGCCATAGAATTCATTCGGGAAAACTCCGAGACCCCCTTTTATGTCAATATCTGGGGACACGCCACCCATTTCCCGGTCAACACAGCCGATAACCTGGTTGAACATTTCAAGGATGTGAAGGTCTACCGCAATGACTTCTCGGAAACCATGCAGCACAAATTCGACGAATGCCTTCAAATCGGTGGTGATCTGAATGCTTCCATGCAGCAGTATCTTGCTGATGTGTATCAAATCGACCGCAATGTGGATCGTGTTCTGAAGACCATCGATGCACTTGGGCTGCGCGAGAACACCATTGTCGTTTTTTCAAGTGATCATGGACCGGCACCTGTTATACTTGCCAAGAAAGGCGCCCGGGAATTTTCCAACAATATGCTGGGCTACGCGGGACACTTTCGCGGAGGAAAACACACCCAGTACGAAGGCGGAACAAGAGTGCCGTTTATCATCCGCTGGCCCGGTCATGTGAAGGCTGGTCGTGTCGACCATCAGAGCGTCTGCTCTTTCATTGACTGGATGCCTACCCTCAGCTCCATCGCTGGAAACATCAACCTCCCTGTTCAACTTGACGGAGAGGACATCTCGGACATTTGGTTTGGTGGTTCAAGAGCCAGGTCCAAACCGCTTTATTGGAAATCCAGCGCCACCGGCAGCAACCCCGCCATGCGGGAACGAAACTGGAAACTTCATCTTTCGCTCCGTGGAAGAAATCAAACGGAACTCTATGACCTCTCCAAGGATCCAAGTGAAAGCAACAATGTCGCGGATAAAAATCCTGATTTGGTTCAAGCTCTGAGCGCCAAACTCACCCAATGGGTCAGCGAACTCCCTCAATCCTACCAGAAGAAAAAGAAAACGGGCCCTGCAGCGACACACGGTAAGTAACGCTACAGGACCCATTCCAAGCTGTTCCGCCACTCGGCGGTGCTTTGTTAATTCAACTCAAGCAAAGGGCCAGCTGGTTCCGCATGAATAGCATCGCCAGCTGGCGTTGAAAGAGCGTGTTGGAAAGCCAACACTTTGTTCATCATTATCGGGCTCTGAAATAAGCCTGACCTTGATCGGCTGCCACAGTGTGAGGACTGGTGGCACCATCGACTGGAGTCCAGGGACCAGTGATCGATTCGGCTGTCTCCAATACGGCACCTTCGTAGGTGATGGTCACCTGACCACCATCAGCGGCAATGGCGATCGCACTAGGCATGGCTTCGTGCACGATCAAATTATCGATCGCCCACCACCAGTCGTTACCTGCGTCGAAGTAACCAAAGGTCAAGGTCACGTTTTTCGCGCCGGCAGGATTGTCGAGTGCCAGGGTTACCGTTTCATTCGTGGTATGATCCTTGTAGTTCGGACTGTCGGAATTTGATTCCCACAACATCACCTGGACAGGATCGCCACCGTCATATGAAGCAGTGATATTACCTGTCTGGTGATAATCGCTGTCATACTCTGGGCGCCATGAGGAATCAAACTGCAATTCCAAGGCTCCGGCGGTTGCGCCCGTAATGTTCACATCCCAGGAAAGGAAAGTGCTGAGATAACCCTCGTGGGTCGCATCAGCCCATTCATCACCATCGGCGATCGCAACTGTCCCGACGCCATTATCAAACAAACTTCGATCCTGGTCACCTGCGGTTTGAACCCACCAGTCTTTGTTCGCAAAACTCCAGCCTGCCCATTCGGTGACACCATCAGTGGCATCGTCGCCAATACCGGCTGTAGCCGAATCATCGATACTCATGTTAAACGGTGCTGATTTTGTCCAGACATTATCAGCAGCCACTTCTTCATTCACGCTGCTCCCCAAGGTCAGGCGTTCGAAGTTCTCGAAACCATAAACACCGGGCTCAAGCACGTGCTGATAAGCGCCTTCTTCAACACGAACGTTATCAATTGCCCACCACCAGTCATTGCCGGCGTCGAAGTAACCGAAGGTCACCACCATGCTCTTGGCACCTTCAGGATTGCCGAGAGGAACCATCACACTGTCGTTGGTTGCATTGGGCTTGTAGTTCGGGCTGTCTTCATTGGATTCCCAAAGCATCACTTGAACAGGTTCTCCACCATCATAGGAAACGGTCACGTTCGCGGTCTGATGATAGTTGCTGTCATATTCAGGACGCCAGCTGGAGTCGAAGTAAAGGGCCAATGAACGGGCAGAGGCGGAAGAAACATCCACCGTCCAGCTCATGAAGGTATCCATGAAACCTTCGGCGTGAGCTTGATCATCCCATTCGTCACCATCAGCGATGGCAATTGTTCCGGAAGCTTTGGTGAATTCGCTGCGACGTTGGTCATCGGCTGTTTGAGCCCACCAGTCTTTGTCTGCGAAACTCCATCCGGCCCATTCGGTCACACCATCGGTGGCGTCATTGCCCACTCCGGGGACACCAGAATCATCGATGCTCCAACCTTCAGGAGCGGTCTTGGTCCAGACGTTGTCCGCGGCCACTTCTTCGTTCACACTGGAACCAAGGGTCAATCCCTCGAAATCCTGTGAAGCGAAAGATGGAGCTTGAGGCAAAACACCATAAACTTCGATGTTATCGATGGCCCACCACCAGTTGTTTCCGGCATCATAATAGCGGAACGACAAGCTCATGGTGCTGGCTCCTTCGGGAGCATCAATGGCAACCGTCACGGTGTCATTCGGAGCATGATCCTTGTAGTTGGGATCATCGCTTTCCGAGCGGAATTCCAGCACTTGAACGGGATCGGCTCCATCAAAGGAAGCTTCAATCACACCTGTCTGAATCACTTCAGGACGCCAGCTGCTATTGAATCGCAGCATCAAAGATCCCTGCTCCACTTCAGCAATTGAAATCGCCGGAGTCATGATTTTGGTATCCATGGTTCCGAACCCGGAAGGGCCACCTTTATCATCCCACTCGTCACCATCAGCAATGGCCACGGTTCCCGTTCCTTTGACAAATTCCGTGCGACGTTGATCGCCGGCTGTATCAGCCCACCATACGCGGTTGGCAAAAGCCCAGCCTTCCCATTCACGCACACCAACTTCATCATCATCAAGGCCGGGGAGATCATTCACGCGATCCCATCCCTGGGGAAGAGTATCGGTCCAGACCGTTTCTCCAGCCACACCTTCATCCACGTTGGGACCCAGTGGCAAACCTTCAAAATCTTCGAAGAAGATGAGTGAACCGGGAAGTTTCGCTTTCACTTCCAGCAATGCTCCACCGGATTGAGGGGTAGAGCCACCCGCATTGCTCACAACCACTGAGTAGTTACCAACATTGGCATCCTTGGCTCCGGCAACTGTCAAGGTGTGGGAATTTTCGGCCGAGGATTCTTTCAAGATAGACTCACCTTTGAAGAACCATTCATAATTGAAAGGACCAGATCCTTCCACGCTGACAGTAAATGTAGCATCTGAGCCTTCGACCACTTCAACTCCGCTAGGTGAAGATACCAAGGTAGGAGGAGCAGCGCCTGCATTCAAAACGAGGTTGTCAATGGCCCACCACCAGTCATTACCGGCATCAAACAAACCAAATTTGAAAGTAACAGATTTGGCACCTTCCGGGTTATCCAATTGAATGATGATGGTTTCATTCGGGGCATCATCATGGAAATTCGGGCTGGCGGGATCCGAGAGCCAACGAAGGATTTCAACTGAATCACCGTTATCGTAAGTGGCAACAATGTTGGCACTTTGATGGTAGTTGCTGTCGAATTCATCTCTCCAGCTGGAAGCAAATTGTAAAAATGCGCTACCAGGGGCCACACCTTCAAGGGAGATGGCAGGTGTGGAGACATAGGTGTTATACCAACCGTTCTCCTCCGAATCAGCGTGAGGCGCGTCATCCCATTCGTCCGGATCCGCCACCATCACGTTCCCCTCAGCCAGAACGAATTCACTGCGACGCTGGTCGTCGGCAGCTGTTACCCACCATTCTTTATTAGCAAAGCTCCAACCTGCCCACTCGGTGACACCATCTTCGGCTGGATCACCCGCTCCGGGCACACCGGAGTCATCCACTTCACTCCAACCTTCGGGTCCTTGTCGGGTCCAGGCACTTTCGGATTCCAAGTTTTCATCTTCATTTGGCCCAAGCACCACGCTTTCAAAATCTTCAAAATAAATGGCTGCATCAAAGGTGAATTCGGCAGTCTGCTCACCAGCTTTGTCGTCGGTGTAAGTCACCACAATGGTGTGCTTGGTTCCGGGAGCGAAAGGATTATCTCGATCGACTAGGACGGAAAAGGCATCCCCTGACTTGTCGATCGATGGGCTTTGCACTACGCCATCCAAAGTCAGAACAATGCTGTCCTGATCGATATTGGTACTCCCCTGATTCAACACAACACCCACATCCGTGTCACGTGATGCGACATTACGGGGAGGCGTCCACCCTGCGATGAAGGAAGGCACATCAGGAAGCACCAATGGGATACCATCTGCGGTCGGTTTTCCCAAAGCAAGCGCCTGGCCGGCACTGATCGCTTCGTCACGCAGTTGAACACTGTTCACATAACCTTCAGCTGTGGTGCCACTTTGGTCCACGCTGAACAAAAGAGCATCCAACTGAGGATCGATGGATTGTGGTCCGAAGTCCTGTAGATCCGGCGGAATGGCCCAAGTTCCGACTGATTGACCATCCAGATAGCGATAGGCCACATCGGTAGAGGTATCAACAACCAGGATCACACGGTGCCAGGTATCAGGTTGGATTTCTCCCCCTGCATTACCGGCGATCAATGCGTTGTTTGCTCCGATAGAAAACTCAGCGTCGGTGTAGTCCGTGTTTAAATCAGCAAGATTCCTGACCTTGGAGTTGGATGTCAGAGGATAATAGACATCCATGATCAATGTGTAGGTATTGGGATCTGACAAATCCTGAAGAACAGGAAGCGTGAATCCTGATTCAGGCTCCGTGATTTCAGGGAATTTCAGAACTTGTGCTGATGCTCCGTCGATTGCTCCGATACCGAATGATTCGGTTGTGCCGAATTCGCCTTTGGCGAAGTATTCGGTGATGGCTTCACCGCCATTGGCGCTGTTGTAGTTTCCGTCGAATTGCCAAAGCCCCACACTCTGGGCCTGGGCACTCAACCCTACACCGGCGGCCACAAACAGGGCCCCCAACGCTTGAATAGGTCGTTTTATGGTTATCATGGTTGTTGTTTCAGTTATCTAACTAAGGATGTGTATCTGAAAAATGATCGGGAATGGACCGTGCTCAATTATTTGGTCATCATGCGTTGACGCAATAATTGCTCCGCACGCTTATCCCCTTTTTCCGACGCAGCACGTTGAAGCTCGTCGTTGACAGTCATCAAACATCGGCTGGCCGTTTGACGTTCCGTATCGGTGAGGTCGGAACGCGAGCACAAGGCCTGGATGATGGAGGAAGACTTGATGAAATCTTCCTTGGAATATGCGAGGAGTGCATCCTGCACCATTTTCTTCACCTCGCCCGATGCATCGGCAAAGGCTTCATTCATGGCGGGATTGACTTCATCAGGCCCGAATGATTCCGGCCCTGTATATTTTTCCTCACCGCAGGCCGACAGAAGAAAAAGGACAGCCAAGAGGGATGCAAAGTGCCCCAGAAAATTCATGCGATTCATCATGACAATAGAAATTTACGGAAAGATGATGTCCAATTACGGCTGTCTCACAGGTTGCTCGCCGGTATACCAACGATAATCCACCCCAACATCGAATCCGGTAAAGCTCACGGTGCTGACGTGACCTGGAAGCCACAAGATATTGTTACGCTCGTTGTGGCGATACCATTCCAACCACATTTCTCTTTCAGGATACAATCCCTGCAGATCGTTTCTCCACTGGGTCAGGATCTCGCTCTGACCGGGAAATAATCCAATGGAATCGGACTCACCCTCCATTTTTTGTTCAGCTGCGTCCTGACAAAAGATGGTGGTATTTGGACTGACGTAGGATGATACCTTTGGTTTTTTATTACCTGCTGTGAGTTTGCCATTGATCCCGAAAGCCGAGTCCAGCCAGAACGAAGCAGGAAATTTAAGTCCTGTCTCACGCCATTCATCGACATGTTTGGCGCTGGGACAATTGAAAATCGTTCGAGCATTCCCAACGTAATCCTGATAACCGATTCCCCAATAAGCATTACCGTGTGTTTTCTCAAGCTGCACGGAGGATCTTGGGTTGATCGTCCACATACCGTGGTTGGGAAAACTTCCGTTGATGTTCCAATACTCATCGTTATTGTCGTCGGCATACATGATGGCAGCCAAACCGATCTGCTTCAGGTTGTTGATGCATTTTGTCTGCTTGGCTTTTTCTTTGGCCTGACTCAAGGCCGGAAGAAGCATTCCGGCAAGGATGGCAATAATAGCGATCACCACCAATAGTTCAATCAGTGTGAAGCCTCGAAGGGCAATGGATGTTTCACGCCTGTAGGTTTTGGCAGGGAGTTTCAGAACGGGTTTCAGGTTCATACAATTTGAGTCTCTTGACAGTATTTTGTGAGCGTTAGAATTGTTACGGAATTGTTACAGCATAAAATTGAGATGACAATCTCAAACTTACAAACACCAGAACGTCCAACACCGTCAACACAGACATTTCTAGAACTGATATGAAACGGTTTTAGGGAGCTTTTGTTTCAAGTGTGTAACGTTGAAACTTTAGTTGACGGGACTACTGGGAACTCCCTTCAGAACACTATAGGACCGCACATAACTGTAATAAACGATTCCCTCTGAACGATCCACGGTGATAAACTTGCGTTGGTCCTCATAAAAATCAGGATTTTCCACGGACATGGGACGCCACCATGGATAATCCCCTACCCCCTGATGCCAAGCCATATAGTCCGTTGGCGTCTCGGTTTTGGAATCCAGCCCCAGGGTGGATTCAACGAAAGAATCAATCATGGTATCATCCGCCTTGAAACGAACATATTCCCCATACACGTCACCATCTTGATAAAGGCCAGGCTCCAAACGGAAGCAAACCTCCGTAGCACCCTCCGGATAAGTTGTCTCGTGGCTGTATTTTTGGAATAAAGTGCGCTTCGCTTCGTGGGAAAGCGAGGAATCAAGTCCCACTTCAACCAAATCGGAGCGTAAGAACCAGGACATTACGCCGCCAATGACCATCAGCACCAAAATGAAAACGATGGTCATTGTATTTTTTTTGGCACTCATGGGCGGCATTCAAGCTTTCCCCTCTTGTTTTGGCAAGCAGCGATTATCGTAAAACAGTCCCCAGCAAACCACAAAACGGAACCTTGATATATGATGTAATTGCGCTAGATTCTCGCGCGTTAGATCAATCATTATGAAAAAAACAGCTCAATTTATTGGAACTTTAATTGTTGGAATCTCTTGCAGCCTCTGGCTGACCGGTTGTGGAGAAGGTGATCACGCAGGACACGACCATGGCGGAGAAACCACCCAAACCGCCGACAGTAGCTCAACCGGCAATGCAGGCGATCAGCTCGCCGGAGCGCTTTCGGGTGCCATCAATGCCACCGCGGATGCCGCCAAGGATGCGGTCAATCAGGCAGCCAAAGAAGTCGAAGACTTGACGGATGAAGCGATCATCAAAGCTCAATCAGCCACCTACCCCCTCAAGAAGTGTGTCGTCAGTGGCGAAGACCTGGGTAGCATGGGTGACGCGGTCAACTTTGTGCATGAAGGCACCCTGATCAAACTTTGCTGCGATCATTGCCTGCCGGATGTAGAAAAAGACCCCGCCAAATACGTCGCCATGGTCAAAGAAGCCATCGCCAAGTAAGTTCAACTTACCATCATTTCAAACAGGAAGGAGCCCTCTGCAGGGTTCCTTTTTTTATCCGCACCACCGCAGTCGCGGGATCTTCGAGATGCCGCAGATTATTGAATGTTTTGACAGGCTATACTACGGGGATTCTAATCACGGTTGCGGTCGTACTTTCATTCAAGGAGTAAAGCTTTTTTAGAGGCCTGATTCCACCCATAGAAATTCACATTTTTCGACGTAGTTTCCTTAAATTTTAGCCAAAAATCTGCGAAAATCTGCGCAATCTGCGGTTCAAAACATCAAGCCCGATCACGAAATCGCTGGGCGATCGGGATGCGTCGGCCCATGCCGAAGGCACGTGTCGTGACTTTTAATCCGGGGGCGGCCTGGCGACGTTTGTATTCGTTGATGTCGATCAAGCGGATCATTCGCTCCACCACTTCCTGGTCATAGCCCATGTCCACAATCTCTTTTGCCGATCGAAGTTCCACGACGTAGGCCTCCAGAATCGCATCAAGGGTATCATAGTCAGGCAAACTGTCCTGATCCTTTTGATCGGGCCTTAATTCTGCCGACGGAGGTTTGACGATGGTGCTGTTGGGAATCAATTCACGCTCCCGGTTGACCCATTTGGATACTCGATAGACCATGGTCTTTGGCAAATCACTCAGCACAGCCAAGCCACCACACATATCTCCGTAGAGCGTGCAATACCCGACTGCGAGTTCGCTTTTATTGCCGGTCGTCAACAACAGGGATCCAAACTTGTTCGACATCCCCATCATCAACACACCCCGCATGCGGGCCTGAATATTTTCTTCCGTCACATCCTCTTTCAGTCCCTCAAACACCGGTTCCAATTGTGTTTTGAGCGATTCAAAGGGAGGTTGAATGGATATCTGATCGTATCGGATCCCCAGTTTTTCAGCCAGATCCCGTGCATCGTCCTTACTTCCCTGTGAAGAGTAAACAGAAGGCATCCCCACACCCCGAACATTTTCCGCTCCCAAAGCATCGACCGCCACCGCCGCGGTCAAGGCAGAATCAATGCCTCCGGACAAACCGATCAGTGCGGATTTGAATCCACACTTATGCAAGTAGTCTCTCACCCCCAAGCTCAGCGCTTTGAAGATCTTTGCCTCATCGCTGTCAGGCTGGGGAGCGGCAACCGGTGGAATGGCGTTTGAAGTCACTTCCAGCACGATGCATTGGGATTCGAACATACGTCCGACGGCATGAGCATTGCCATCAGCATCCACCCACAAGGAAGCTCCATCAAAAACCAATTCATCGTTCCCGCCAACCATGTTGCAATAAACAATGGGCACATTCAGACGTTGGGATTGCCGTGCGAGCAAGGCCTGACGCGTGCGGTTCTTTCCAAGAAACCACGGTGAGGCAGATATGTTGACGATCACCTCACACCCCTGGCTCGCCAAATCCTCCAGCGGACGGCGCCGGTAACGACGCGGGACGCCATACTCCTCATCGTTCCAGGCATCCTCACAGATAGTGAGCCCGATTTTTTTCCCGAGAAACTCAACCGGTTCATTGGATGTGGCGGGTTCGAAGTAACGGTCTTCGTCAAACACATCATAAGTCGGCAACAAGGTCTTATGCCGAACATCCTTTACCTTGCCCTGATGAAGCAGTGCGACTGAGTTAAAAAGATCACGTCCTTCAGAACAGGTGTTACGCTCCACAAAACCAACCACCAAACCGACCTCACCGGTCCCCCTTGCGAGAGCCTCCAAAGCAGCCAGGTTTTCCTCAATGAAGCGAGGCTTTAAAAGTAGGTCCCTGGGTGGATACCCCGTCAGCATCAACTCCGGGCAAACCACCAAATCGACACCCTGCTCGACACCCTTTTGATAAGCGTCTCGAATAAGGCGGGCATTGTTTTCGATATCACCAACCGTGGCGTTGAGCTGAGCCAGAAGAATCTTCATCTTGTGAATCCCGATCAATTAGCGGCTGAAGAAATGCTGCAGAAGTGTTCCCCGTTCGGAGACAATGCGAGTCCCGACCTTGATCCCATTTTTCTCGAACCAACCCTGGTTCATTTCGAGCACGAACTGTATCTGATCCGATTCGGAAGGAATGGGATCCAGACTCAGCGGCTCCATATCATAGATCTCGAGAATCTTCCCATCGCGATCAATGTAAGCACAGGACAGTGGCACCTTGGTATTCTTCATGTAAAACGAAGTTTGGTGCGGATAACTGAAAACAAACAGCATCCCATCATTCTCCCCCATGCTTTCGCGAAACATCATCCCCGTGGCAATCTGGGTGATGCTTTGGGCAATCTCTGCCACAATGGTCTTGTCAGCAAGGTAAAGTTTAGTGGTACGCAGTTTGGGTTGTGCGTGATCCAGGTGCAGCACCTGCTCAGCATTGTCACTACTATCCCCCTTGTCAGGAGTTGCCGACCTTGTCTCAGGCGCCTTCCCGCACCCGGTAATAACAACCAGCAGCCACAACCATCCCATATGCTTCCATAACTTCCAATTCATCCACCCCATTCACTATGGAATGAGCTGTTTTGTCAATTGCCAGTAACGGATCTTGTCATGGTTGCCAACTCATGAAGCAGATACCCGCATTTTCACTTCAGCTCGAATTCCATTGACAGAAGCGTCTGTGGAATCGCACAAAAGGCCTTTGCGAAGATGTACGAGATCACACAGTTGAAGAATGGCGCACGTATTGTTTCCGCGCACCTGCCTCACATGGCAAGCGTGTGCATGGGCGTTTGGGCGGGCACGGGAAGTCGTCATGAATCGTTGGCGCAGAACGGCGTCTCTCACTTCATTGAACACGTGCTGTTTAAAGGAACCAAAACCCGGAATGCCAAGGAAATTTCCGAAGCCGTGGAAGGTGTCGGCGGTTATCTCAACGCCTTTACCGCCGAGGAGAACACCTGTTATTACGCCAAGGCGAGCGCGGATCGTTTCGGTGTTTTGGCAGATGTCCTGATGGATATGTATTTGAACCCGGCATTTGATCCTGACGAATTCGAAAAGGAACGGGAAGTCATCAAGGAGGAACTCGCCATGTACATGGACCAACCCAGCCAACGGGTCCTCGAGGTGCTGAACGAGGTTCTTTGGCCGAATCACCCGCTCGGACGATGCATCACCGGAACCGAGGCATCATTGGATGGATTAAAAGTTTCCACATTGAAACGTTTCTGGAAAAACCACTACAACGCGTCGAATACCATCATCGTCGTCGTTGGCCCCATTCCGCATCAAAAAGTTGTGGGGAAACTCAGAAAACATACCAAACACCTCCCCGCCGGAAATTCCCGAAAATATATTCCCATGCGGGATCGCCAGGTTCAGCCCCAGGTCAGGGTCCGATCTCAACGATCCGAGCAAGTCCAACTGGCATTCGGTATCAAGACCTGCTCTCGTCATGGAGAAAACCGGTACGCGCTCAGGATATTAAACACCATGCTGGGGGAAAACATGAGTTCGAGACTTTTCCAAAGGCTTCGGGAAGACCACGGTCTGGCTTATTCGGTCTACAGCAATCTGGGATATTTTCATGACGCGGGTTTTTTGACCATTGCCGCAGGGATCGATGCATCGCACATCGAACAAGCTCTCACGCTGATTCATCAAACGCTCAACGAATTCAAAGAGAACAAACCCAGCCGCAAGGAACTGAGACAGTCGCGGGATTATTTGATCGGTCAGTTGGATCTTCACCTGGAAAACACGGAAAACCACATGATCTGGCTCGGAGAGCAGATTCTGGGTTATGGCACTTGCTTTCCTGTTGAAACAATCCGTGACAGACTGACCCGGACCACTCCGGAACAAATCAGAGCAGCGGCCCGCGAGTATTTCCAACCGAACAACCTTAATCTGGCAGTGATTGGAAAAGTGGCCAAGAGCCGTTTCTCCGGCATCCATCATTGGCTGTCATAAACCCTTCATCCATATTTCAAATCATGGCAAAAACTCAACTGGCATCAGCAAACGACCTACAACCGGGACAAACCCTCAAATTCAACTACACCCAAAATGGTGTTCCAAGGGAAGGATTCCTTGCCCGCTTGAAGGACAAATGGGTGGCCTATGAAAACCGATGCAGGCACATTGCCATCAGCCTCGATTTCGACAACAACCAGTTTTTCACCCAGGACGGCAAATACTTGTTCTGCCAAACCCACGGCGCCGTCTACGAACCCGACACCGGACTATGCGTCCAAGGCCCCTGCACAGGAGCCAGCTTGTTTGCCCTTCCTATTGAAGTTGATGAGTCGGGAGTATGGCTGGACATGGAGTGAGGTTTTTCATCTGCCCTGCATCGGATCCAGATCGGGGTCATCCAGGTATCCGCCGGGAGGTAGATCTCCGTAGCCTCTGAACAAGTCAGGACGCAGGTCGTCGGAAATGATCATTTCCTCTTCAAACCATTTGCCGAGATCCACCAACTTACAGCGTTTACTGCAAAACGGACCGAAATTACCCTGAAACCAAGCCCCCTTCTCCCGGCAAGTCGGACACGCCACTTTCAAATCCTTTTTCATTTGGTTTCGTCCCTTTTTCTCTGCGCCTCAAGTCCCGTCAGGGACGAGCGTGAACAAAAGCATCAACCACGACGAATTTCCGACCCCTGAAAACGGATCGAGATTCGAAACACTTTCTTGGCGCGACAGGTTATTTTCCCGGTGGTCAGGTCAAATTTTTCCGGAAGTTCAATTCGATGCAGGTCGACCACCGCGTGGTATCCACGTTCGGAAAAAATATCAATCAACATCGCCAGAGCCAAGTCATTGTGCAGCAACTTGTCCTCGGAGTTCACACTGGCCAATCCAGAGATCGCATGACGCACCACAATGGGCATGATTTTGGTCTGAATAAACTCAATGACCTGATGAAACAACTCACCGTGCTCAACTGCATACGCATCCAGGCGCCTCACAAGATCCTGTCGAGCGTGCAGAATGATCTCGCTGGCCAAGGGCAGGATACGGAGGCAATCGAACGTTTCAGGGTCCAGTTCCAGCAAGCTTTGGTAGCGAACCTCGTTCAAGATGTTCTGTTCCACATCCTGAATGGATCCCTGAGCGTTGATGAAATGATAGAAAAACGTCTTTTTGAGAGATTGCAACGCGTCCCATGTCTGCTCCTTGAAGACACTATACCGACGTCTGGCGGCCTCTGGATCACGATCGGTGGCTCTCAATTCGATTACTTCACCAACACCCGTCGCCTTGACTTCTTCATTGTGTTCCTCAATCTGCTTCCCCCGTTTGATCTGCCGGTCAATACTGGTTTTCTCATCCACAAACAACACCATGATATGGATCGTTGCCTGTCTGAAATGGATGCGCAAGGGAGTTTCATAGTAGCGGGCCCGCAACTCCTTCATCTTATCCACCAACATTTTCAAGCATTCGACTTGAACTTTTGTTCTTGGAAACCCATCCAAAATGGCCCCGTCACGGTAATCCTTTTCTAGTAACTTACGGAAAATAATGCCAATGACCTCACGATCCCCCACCATACCGCCGGCGTCCTTTATTTTTTTTGCCTCCGGACTATTCAACAAGGCACTGACAACAATGGAAGAGCAGGTCAATCCCCTCGCCTGCTGGATAAATCGGGTGTGAGTGCCCTTACCTGATCCGGGAGCCCCGCCCAACAAGATGATTTCCTTGGGAAATCGAAGATTCTCAGGACCAAAATCCTGTTCCAACTCCGCCCAAATGGAGTTGAATATCAAATGAGCGTCCTTGATTTCCAAATCCTCGACAGGAGGTTTTGCCTTCTTGGACATATGCAGAGTCTCCCCCGCAAGATCGGTGGTGTGTGAATGTGTTGATGCTACCATGCTCTTGTGATCAAATTCATACTCAAGCCTTGGTGACATTACAAGGGAGTATGCTTAAGTTGGACAGCCATATTTAGTCAAAATAGCCCCATCAATTTCCTCGTATGCGACTCACCGCGCTTGAGAGATCATCCACAATGTAACAATCGGACCGTTGGTCATCGATTTTTGACTCCGTCTCGGAGCCATATCCGGTGCGGACAAGAATGGACGCACGCACCCCGGCATTCCAACCACACTCAATATCGCTGAGTTTGTCTCCGATCATGTAGGAATCAGCAAGGTTCAGATCAAACTCCATGGCTGCGTCCAAAAGGAATTGGGGGGAAGGCTTACGTCCATAGCTGGGGGCCTCCGGAGCTTCCGGGGCGAAATAGATTTTTTGAAATGTAATCCCTTCCGGTTTCAACACTTCAACAAGGCGTTGATTCACCCGGTGCATGTCTTCCTTTGTATAATATCCCCGTCCGATTCCGGACTGATTCGTCACCACAAACAACAGGAATTCATCCTGTATGAGTTGCTGCAGCGATGGAATGACATCAGGAAACAGCACCAGTTGATCCGGATCGCTCAGGTAGGATTTCTCGATATTCAAGGTTCCGTCTCGATCCAGGAACACAGCCTTACGCAAACCACTCATGCTTTCGGAAATGTGGCTAATAATTCGTCGGTGGTCGTAATCGCGGTCCCCACTTTGCCCACCACCACACCTGCCGCATGATTCGCGATGGTGGCAGCTTCCACCGGTGAAGCCCCACCGGCGACCGCCAGAGTAAAGGCC